>Ga0307994_1000006_pt1 | contig 268260 bp, 261 predicted proteins | sample EllFjometagen261_FD_203171 | JGI IMG/M metagenome (GOLD analysis project Ga0307994, IMG submission 203171) | Marine microbial communities from Ellis Fjord, Antarctic Ocean - #261 | ecosystem: Environmental > Aquatic > Marine > Unclassified | place: Southern Ocean | collected 2014-11-02
AGATGGTGGGGGGAACTGCGCAGACTCCTGCGGAAGTACGGTCGTGCCGAGACCCCGGAAGCGAAGCTGAGGAGGCTCGGCCGAACGTCCGCGGAAAGCGGAGCAGTTCCCCTCACCATCCAGCATACACTGATTGTCAGAGCTCAAGCAGACCTTATGTTAAAAAGCAACAATTTTTACGAAAAGAGCCAAGAAAAAAGACTGCCTATTCAACCATATGACAGTCTGCTCGTACATTATTATTATTTTAGCATTGTTTCAATTCCAAGCTCTTTATGATATAAATCTCGATATAAGATCAACCATTTACGTAAAAAACAACATATAAATGATCCCTACGAGTAAAAAGCCCCCACATAGCGTGAGCAAAACCTTTGCCAACGTTTCCATATTCCCTCTCCTTACGATATTCCGGCTCCTATGACATAGGATAAACCAACTGAAATGACCAATGAAATGAAGCCGACTGCCCGATTGTCATTAGCGATTTCTTCATCAATTTTAAATTTGGGTGTGAGAAATTCATAAATGAAATAGCCGATCAGTAGTAGAAAAAAGCCAAACACCCCCCACCCGATGGTTGTCAGGATGGTATCGTTATGACTGATGGAATGGCGGAAAATATTCGCTATCCCGAATATCTTCCCTCCGGTTGCCATCGCCACAGCCAAGTTGCCTTTTTTTATTTCTTCCCAATTCTTATACTTAGTGACCAGTTCGAAGATAGCTAAGAACAGAACCAGACATAATATGACCACGCTATAATTCCCAGCCGTCTGAACAAATTCATTTTCCCAAAAGTTCTTCATTGTAAAGCTCCCTTTACCGCTTTATTTAAACCACTCTATTTATTGGAGCAGTCTAAAGGCTCTTATTTAAATTGAACGACTGTGACACCGGTTCCACCTTCACCTGCATCCCCGAAACGAATGTTTTTGACCGATCGGTGATTTTTCAAGTATTCCTGCACTCCTTGCCTTAAAGCTCCCGTACCTTTCCCATGAATGATGGAAACGCGGGGATAACCGGCAAGCAGAGCATCATCGATGTATTTCTCCACTCTGGATAACGCATTTTCAAAACGCTCACCACGCAGATCCAGCTCAAGGCTGACGTGAAAATCCTTCCCTTTCACTGTGGCGAGTGGTTTCGTCTCTACCTTCTGTTGTGATTGAATGAATTCAAGATCTGATTCCTTCACTTTCATTTTCATGATGCCCATCTGTACTTGCCATTCTTTCGCAGACAATCGTTCGACCAAGTGGCCTTTTTGATCAAAGCTTATGACTTTGACTTCGTCCCCGGCTTTTAACTCATGCTTCGCCTGATTGACTTTTTTCTTTTGACCGGACGTTTTCAATTTCGGTGTAGCCTCTTCCAATTGTTTCTTCGCCTGGATCAGTTCATGTTCTTTGATTTGAGCTGATTTTTCATGCTGCATTTTTCGTAAATCTTTAATCACTTGTTCAGCTTCTGCCTTCGCCTTTTCAACGACTTCAGTGGCTTTTTGTTGAGCTTTTTCGTAAAGTGTATCCTTTTTCTCATAATACTCCATCATTTGCTTCTGCATATCTTTATGCATTTTCTCAGCTTGCCTTAAAAGTTCATGAGCTTCCTCAAGCTCCCGTTCACCCTGACGTCTGCTGTCTTCGAGGGAGGCAATCATATTCTCCACTTCTTTACTATCCGTTCCAATATGGGATTTCGCTCTCTGAATGACTGAATCTGAAAGCCCTAAACGCTTCGAAATCTCAAATGCATTACTTCTCCCCGGGACCCCGAGCAAAAGCTTATAGGTAGGACTTAATGTTTCTACATTAAATTCCACACTGGCATTCACGACTCCTTCACGATTGTACCCATATGCTTTCAATTCAGGATAGTGAGTGGTCGCCACGACTCTTGCACCAGTTCCATGTACTTCATCCAAAATGGAAATGGCAAGGGCCGCACCTTCTTGAGGATCTGTACCGGCACCCAGTTCATCAAACAGCACTAAACTCTCATAATCTGCCTTTTTAAGGATATCCACGATATTGACCATATGAGAAGAGAAGGTACTTAAGCTTTGTTCAATCGATTGTTCGTCGCCGATATCAGCATACACGGTGCGGAAGACGCCGACTTCTGATCCATCGAGAGCCGGGATCGGGAGACCGGCCTGTGCCATTAAACTCGTTAATCCCAATGTTTTCAGGGTAACGGTTTTCCCCCCGGTATTCGGCCCGGTGATGACAATGGAAGAAAAGTCAGTCCCCAACTCGATGTCATTCGCCACCGCCTCATCCATCGGCAGAAGAGGATGTCGGGCTTTGTTCAGCCTCACCCGGCGTTCATTATTGATCGTCGGTTTAGACCCTTTAATGGAACGTCCGAACTTCGCTTTGGTGAACATGAAATCAATGTCTGACAGGACGCTGACAATCAAGAGCAGTTCTTCTCCTGATTCTTGTACACTTTCAGACAGCTCCTGGAGAATCTTTTCAATTTCAGCTTGTTCTTTTAATCGAAGCTCACGAAGTTGATTATTCAGTTGAACGATGGCTTCCGGTTCAATAAATAACGTTTGCCCCGATGATGATTGATCATGGATGATCCCGCCATATTGCCCCCGATACTCCTGTTTAACCGGAATCACATATCGATCGTTACGAATGGTAATGATCGCATCTGATAACATTTTTTGAGCATTGGAAGAGCGGATCATTCGTTCAAGCTTCTCCCGGATCCGTCCCTCATTCGCCCGGAGCTGAGTACGGATCGAGCGGAGTGCTTCACTGGCTGTATCAAGGATTTCTCCGTTATCGTCGACGACTTTCCTAATATCCTGCTCTAAATGAGGAAGGGGAATGACCGTACCCATTTTCTCCTGCAGCAGGGGTACGTCCACTTCTTCCTCCAATAATTCCTCTACAAAAAGCGTCAGCTTCCTGCTCGCCCGGATTGTACTCGCCACCTGAACGAATTCAGAAGGGGAAAGCATCCCGCCTATTTGAGCACGCTTGACGTGAGGACGTATATCGAAAATCCCGCCTAATGGGGCATGCCCCTTCAACCTGAGGATGGTCATGGCTTCATCTGTTTCTTCGTGAAGAGCTGTAATTTCTTCATACTCAACAGATGGCATGAGAGAAGCTACCTTTGCATGACCAAGAGCCGAGGCAGCATATTGCTTTAGTAATTCTTTGATTTTATCAAACTCTAACGTTTTTAATACTTTAGAATTCACGGAATGTATTCCACCTTTTATCAGTTTCGCTTAATAAATTTGATTAACTCTTTTTTATCCCATGTATTGATTACAGTATCTTTCCTGATCCAGCCTTTTCGAGCTGTTCCGATTCCGACTTTCATGAATTCCAGGTGATCGATACTGTGTGCATCTGTGTTGATGACGAGCTTTACATTCTGTTCCTGGGCTTTACGGATATTTTCTGCAGACAGATCCAGCCGATTCGGATTTGCATTAAGCTCCAACGCCGTATCGGTTTCTTTCGCCAGCTGGATAAGAAGATCCATATCTACGTCATAGCCTTCTCTTCGACCAATGATCCTCCCTGTTGGATGAGCAATGATATCCACGTGAGCGCTCTTCAGGGCCGTTGTCAGCCTTTCCATGATCTTTTCTTGTGATTGTGAGAAACTCGAATGAATCGAGGCAATCACAAGATCGACTTTTTCAAGAATGTCATCCTCATAGTCCAATGTACCGTCAGGGAGTATATCCATCTCGATTCCGGACAGGACTTCTATATCATCATACTTCTTGTTGATTTCTTTAATTTCATCGATTTGCTTGAGTAATCGTTCTGTAGTCAGCCCGTTTGCCACACGTAAGTACTGGGAGTGATCTGTGATGGCCATATATTGATATCCTTTGGCACGGCAGGCCTCTACCATTTCTTCGATCGAAAATGCACCATCCGACCAGGTGGTGTGCATATGAAGATCCCCTTTTATATCTTCTAATGTGATGAGGGAATAATCTTTATGGAACCCTTCCACTTCTTTCCCATCTTCCCTCAGTTCTGGCGGGATCAGGGGCAGATCAAAATGGTGATAAAATTCTTCTTCGGATTTAAATGTCTGTACCTCACCGGTTTCACTATTCTCGACCCCATATTCACTGATCTTTTCCCCGCGTTCTTTGGCCAGCTGGCGCATGCGGACATTATGATCCTTTGATCCGGTAAAATGATGAAGGGCCGTAGCAAACTCTTCAGGCTTCACGATTCGAAAATCAATGCTGACATCCCAATTATACGAAAGAGTCAGTGAAACTTTTGTATCTCCTGCAGCGATGGTTTCTACGATATTAGGCAGTTTCAACAGACCTTCCTTCACTTCTTGAGGATTCTCTGTTGCGAGGATGAAATCGAGATCCTTGATGGTTTCTCTCATTCTCCTTAAGCTTCCCGCCCTTGAAAAGGTTTGGATGCTGTCCATGCCTAAAAGAAAACCTTCCATTTCCTCAGCGATCCCATTCATAAATGCGATCGGCAGACGGTCGGGTCTCTTGCCAACCTGTTCGATGGATGCGAGGATCTTCTCTTCCGTCTTCTTACCAAAGCCTGCTAAACCTTGTACTTTATTTGCCTTACACGCTTGCTCCAGGTCTTCAATACCTTCTACCCCAAGTTCACTATAAAGCTTCGCGATTTTCTTTCCACCTAAACCAGGTAATTGAAGGAGGGGGATCAATCCCTTTGGAACTTCTTCCTTTAACTCTTCAAGGACAGAAGATGTGCCTTCGTTTATGTATTCCTCGATGACTCCCGCCGTTCCTTTGCCGATCCCGCTCAGCTTCGTAAAGTCACTGATTTCCTGTAAGCTTCGGTCATCATTCTCAAGTGCTGCTGCCGCTTTTCGATAAGCGGATATTTTAAAAGAGTTTTCGCCTTTCAATTCCATATATATCGCAATGTTTTCTAATAATTTTATAATATCTTTTTTGTTCAAGAGATTCACCCACTATCTTAGTATTAACGATCAGGATCCTTTAAGATTCCAAGTCCCTTGCAAAAGCAAAACGACTCCATCTATATAGTAGCAAAATTGCTATAAAAAGAAAAAAGACTGACTTATAAGATGAACAAATCCGCTAAGGCATCCCTAACGAATTTGAATTGCATACTTATAGTCAGCCCCTTCTTTTAGGCTACATATTCAATCCACCAAGATTTCACCATATCAGAGAAAACAGGAGTATGTTTAACCATCGCTTGCGCAATAAATGAGTTATTAATGAATGTTTGAACCGACTCGATCGGCAATAATACGGCGATAAATAATAGAATGAAGATCATTAAGTATGCTTCGATAAAGCCTAATATCCCTCCGCCAAGAACATTCAACTGCTTTAATAGAGGAAGATGTGCAACAAAATCGAGCATCGATCCAATGATTTGCAGGATGATCCGGACTGCGAAGAAAATCATGGCAAATGCGATCACACGATAATAAGCCTGATCTAAATTGGTCGATTCAAAAATCATATTCAATGTGGACTGCTCGTCCAATACAGGGTAAGGAATCCATAATGTTAACTTCGGTGCAAGCTGATCATAATATATGTATGCTACAATAAAAGAAACGATAAATCCGAATATGTGGACCAATTGCAAAATGAATCCACGTTTTAAACCTATTAAAAATCCTATCACCAGGATGATCAACAAAGCTAAATCCAGCATCTTTTTTTCAATCCTTTAAACGTTTGATTTCTCGTTCCAGCTCTTCAAACTTTTCTTGTAGTTTGAGATAATCATTTACGGCATTCACCGCTGTCAGAACGGCGAGCCTGCTTGTGTCGAGAGATGGATTCATGGAGTTTATTTCTCTCATTTTGTCATCCACTTTAGAACAAACAAATCGGATTTGACTAGTTGATTCAGTCCCAACAATCGTATATTGTTGACCATATATGTCTACAGTGGTGCGATTTTTTTGTTGTTCAGACAACCTGAAAGCCCCCCATTCATAAGAATCCTAAACATTATCATACCACGAAATCTTTTGATTTTGGAAGGAATTTGTCATATTAGCTCACATTTTTTATTATATACATGAATTTTGTCATAAGGAGAGAGAGACTTGGCTAATACCGTCATTCAAGCAAACAAAGAAACCATTGAGAAAATGAAAGGCCACTACCAAAACGTATTAACGGATAAACTGCCTCCCGGAGCCGTTTTTGTAGCAAAGCCATCCGGTTGTACAATAACTGCCTATAAATCGGGGAAAGTATTGTTTCAGGGATCTAACGGAGAAGGAGAATCAAGTCAGTGGGGCAGCAGTGAACCTCCAAAGGTGAAATCACCTTCCAAAGGGACGACGACACTGCCTGAAAACTTCGCCGACTGGTCTGTCATCGGATCAGATGAAGTGGGCACAGGCGACTTTTTCGGACCGATCACGGTGGTAAGTGCGTACGTGAAGAGAGAGCATCTTCCACTTATGAAGGAACTCGGAGTAAAGGATTCTAAAAATTTATCCGACCCCCAAATCATCAAAATTGCCCGGGATTTAATTGCCGCCATTCCGTATTCATTACTCATCCTGCATAACCCTAAATACAATGCGATGCAGGCAAAAGGAATGACACAGGGGAAGATGAAGGCTCTCCTGCACAATCAGGCGATCCTGAATCTGTTGGAAAAAATGGACCCGGAACTACCTGAAGGCATATTGATCGATCAGTTTGTTGAAAAGAATACATACTACAAGCATATTTCTGCCCAAAAGAAAATCCAACGGGACCGCGTGTATTTCAGCACAAAAGGGGAAAGCATCCATCTTGCTGTAGCCGCTGCCTCGATCATTGCACGTTACGCCTTCTTAAAGGAAATGGACAAATTGAGTGAAAAATCTGGTGTCGAGATACCTAAAGGTGCCGGTAAGCATGTAGACGTTGCAGCTGCGAAAATCATTAAACGAAAAGGGATTGAAGAATTGAAGTCTATGACGAAATGGCATTTTGCAAATAGTGAAAAGGCGATGAAGTTAGCCGGGAAATAAGTAAAATCCCCATCGGTTATTCCGGTGGGGATTTCTGTTTCGTGCTATCCTGGATTCAGCCGTTGAATTAGGAAGGTGCCAGACCATTGTCTGACACCTTCCAATTGAGCTGAATTACCCTCTCAACTCTGCTCCTGCTTTTTCCTTCACAGTTTGCAGTACTTTATCATGTACTTTGACCACTTCTTCATCCGTTAATGTCTTAGCCGGATCGAAGTATTTTAACGAGAACGCAAGGGATTTCTTGCCTGCTTCCATATGTTCCCCTTCATAAAGGTCGAAGACTGATACTTCTTTCAGAAGCTTGCCTCCTGCGTCTTTAATGAGGGACTCAAGCTCCCCGGCTTTCACATCTGTATCCACGACCAGGGCGATATCCCTTGTGATCGATGGATGACGAGGGATTGGGGTGTAGCTTAATGCCGGCTTTTCGAAATGGAAGATTGGTGAAGCCTTCAGTTCGAACACATAGGTTTCGTTCAGGTCCAACTCTTTTTCCGCTTCCGGATGAATCGCTCCTACAAAACCGATGACTTCATTGTCCAATAGGATTTCAGCCGTTCTTCCCGGGTGCATGCCATCTACCACTGCCTGGCGGTAAGAAATGGCTTCGGAAACGCCGATTTCTTCGAAGAGACCTTCAAGGATACCTTTCGCCACATAAAAGTCAGCAGGCTTCTTTTCTCCCTGCCAAGGATGAAGATGCCAAAGGCCCGTCATAGCCCCTGCAATATGCTCCTCCTCTTTAGGCAGCTCTTCTCCTGATTCTTGTAAGAAAACGGATCCCACTTCATAAAAGGCAAGTGAGTCATTTTGACGTGCTTTATTGTACGAAAGCACTTCAAGAAGCTGTGGAATGATGCTTAAGCGGAGATTGCTTCGCTCTTCACTCATAGGCATCAATAAGCGGACAGGCTCTCTTACGTCCAGTGCATATTGTGTTGCTTTCTTATCATTAGTTAGAGAATACGTAATCCCCTGCAGGAGTCCTGCTCCCTCTAAATAACGGCGGACCGTACGGCGTTTCAACTGATGGTTCGAAAGTCCCCCAGGTGTTGATTCTCCCTTGGGAAGAGTCAGCGGAAGGTTATCATAACCGAAAAGACGTGCAACTTCTTCAAGTAAATCTTCAGGGATGGTAATATCCCCTCTTCTTGTAGGAGCCGTTACATTGAACGTTTCTCCATTGACTTCTACATCAAATTGAAGACGGCGGAAGATATCCGAAACTGTGTCAACTGAGATGGACGTTCCCAGTGAAGAATTGATTTTTTCTAACGTAATCTCAACTTTCACAGGTTCAACTTCTAGTTCGTTAAATAAAACCGTGCCTTCAAGCACTTTCCCCTGTGCATATTCAGCCATCAGTTGCGCAGCTCTTTCCCCTGCTTTCATGACACGATCAGGATCGACACCCTTTTCATATCGTGTGCTCGCTTCACTGCGCAGTCCGTGATCTTTCGAAGCTCCCCTGACAATCGCACCAGTGAAATAAGCCGCCTCAAGAAGGACCGTCGTTGTATCATTTTGAACCTCAGAATTCGCTCCTCCCATCACTCCTGCAAGAGCGACCGGCTCCGTACCATTCGTAATGACAAGCTGGCTGCTTGATAAAGTTCTTTCTGCATCATCAAGTGTGACGAATGTCTCCCCATCAGTCGCACGACGGACAAGGATCTCCTTAGAGCCAAGGCGGTCGTAATCAAACGCGTGAAGAGGCTGACCATATTCCAATAACACATAGTTCGTAATATCGACTACGTTATTATGTGGTCGGATCCCGGCTGAGATCAACGCATTTTGCATCCATAATGGAGATGGACCGATTTTCACATCTTTGATGATTTTGGCACCGTATAGAGGATTATCTTCTTTCGCCTCCACTTTTACCGATACATAATCCGACGCCTTTTCGCTGCCTGCAGATAAATCTGTTTGAGGAAGCTTCACTTCACGATCCAAAATAGCGGCTACTTCATATGCCACTCCCAGCATGCTTAAGCAATCAGAACGATTGGGCGTTAAGCCCAATTCCAGAATCGCATCATCCAGATTCAATAATTCAACTGCATCTTTACCTACTTCAGCATCATCCGAGAACACATAAATTCCCTCTGCATGTTCTTTTGGTACTAGCTTTCCTTCTACTCCAAGCTCTTGAAGGGAACAGATCATCCCGTGAGATGCTTCACCACGAAGCTTGGCTTTCTTGATTTTGAAGTTACCCGGCAGGACCGCTCCAACCTTTGCGACAGCCACTTTTTGACCCTTGGCAACATTGGGTGCTCCGCAAATGATTTGAACAGGTTCTTCTTCTCCTACATCCACTAAGCATTTATTTAATTTATCCGCATCGGGATGTGGCTCACATTGTAATACATGACCGACGACCACATTTTTGATTTCTTCCCCGATTCGTTCAACACCTTCAACTTCAATACCGCTTCTTGTAATCTTCTCTGCTAACTCTTCAGGTGTGACACCAGACAAGTCTACATAATTTTCTAACCATTTATATGAAACAAACATGTGTTAGTACCTCCTACCGATTTTCTTTTACTCTTCTGTTCCGAACTGAGTGACAAAGCGCGTGTCGTTTGTGTAGAAATGACGGATATCATCGATTCCGTATTTCAGCATGGCAATACGTTCAGGTCCCATTCCGAATGCGAAGCCTGTGTATTTCTTGGAATCGAATCCTGCCATTTCGAGTACGTTCGGGTGAACCATCCCAGCTCCAAGAATTTCGATCCATCCCGTTCCTTTACATACACGACAGCCTTTTCCATCACAGATTTTACATGAGATATCCATTTCGACTGAAGGCTCTGTGAACGGGAAGAAGCTCGGGCGCAAGCGGATTTCACGATCTTCGCCGAACATTTTCTTGGCAAACACATTAAGCGTACCTTTCAGGTCACTCATGCGGATGTCTTCATCAATGACGAGTCCCTCGATTTGAGTGAATTGATGAGAGTGTGTTGCGTCATCTGTATCACGACGATACACTTTCCCTGGACAAATAATTTTAATTGGTCCTTTGCCTTTGGCCAGTTCCATCGTTCTTGCCTGCACCGGAGAAGTATGAGTACGCAAAAGGGTTTCTTCCGTAATATAGAAGGAATCCTGCATATCACGTGCCGGGTGTCCCTTGGGAAGGTTCAGTGCTTCAAAATTATAATAATCCTTTTCCACTTCCGGCCCTTCAGCAACGGTATAGCCCATACCGATAAATAAATCTTCAATTTCTTCCACAATCATCGTAAGCGGATGGTGATTCCCTTTTTTCACAGGGCGCCCCGGTAACGTAACATCGATGGTTTCAGATTGAAGCTTCTTTTCGACTGCTTCTTTTTCAAGAATGGCCTGCTTCGCTTCAAGTGTTTCCGTAATGGCTCCACGAACTTCATTCGCAAGGGCTCCCATTTTAGGACGCTCTTCCGCCGAAAGTTTCCCCATTCCTTTTAAGGCTTCGGTTACGGGTCCTTTTTTACCCAGATAAGCTACACGGATATTATTCAGCTCTTTTAAATCCTGTGCTTCGTTCACTTTTTCGATTGCTTCTTGTTGAAGGGATCGTAATTTGTCCTCCATTTATACTTCCTCCTTTAATGTATATCGTCCGAATGATCGTACTGGATTGGTTTAAAAACAAATAAAAAAACCCCATCCCAAAAAGGGACGAGGTTTATATCGCGGTACCACCCTTATAAGCATATCCACGAGGGACATACTCACTTCATTCGGATAACGGCTTTGCCGGAGCATCTTTACATTCATCAACTGAATGGTCCCGATGCCAACTCGAGAGGTGAAATCTTCACATCATGCGTTCCTAAGAATGCTTTCAGTCCAGGGCATTCTCTCCCTTAAAGAAGGTCATGTGCTACTTTCCTCTTTCAACGTTTTTTAAGTTATATGTGCATTATTATAGTGAATTTCCAGGCGAATTTCAAACCTTTTCAAGAAATTCACTGCCCATTTTTAAAATAGTATAATAAAACCCCCGCAGCGATCGCTACATTTAACGATTCACTTTTCCCATAGATCGGAATATATAGATTCTGATTGGTTTCAGTCAGGAGGTCTTTCGACATACCATTTCCTTCGTTACCTACTATAAGGGCATAGGAAGATTGGGGATTGATCGTTGTGTATTCAACACCATTTTCAAGTGCTGTCCCGTATACAGGGATGTCCCGTTCTTTCAATTTTGAAATGGTTTCATTGAGATCCCCTCTGATGATCGGAATATGAAAGTGACCTCCTTGTGCAGAGCGTAATACCTTAGGGTTATAGGGGTCAACCGTTCCCTTGCCTAACACCACCATATCAATACCCGCTGCATCAGCCGTACGGATGATCGTCCCGATATTCCCGGGATCCTGAAGGCCATCCAAGAGCATGAATGTTGCCGCTTTATCAATGTCATGTTCATCTTCCTTTTGCTTACAAACGGCGAAAACTCCTTGTGACGTCTCGGTATCGGACAAGGCTTTACCGACTTCTTCTGATACCATCGTCATGGAAACGGAGTCTACGGTCCATTTCTGAGGAAGATCGGTTCCTTCCACCACTATAAGTTCAAGGACCGTATCCTCCTGCTTCAATGCTTCTTCCACAAGGTGAAAACCTTCAATTATGTATGTACGGGTGAGATCCCGCTCTTTTTTTGTTAGTAATTTCTTCCACTGCTTCACAACAGGATTTTTCGAGGATTGAATATGCTTCAATCGTATCCGCTCCTTTAGATTACTATTCAAGGTCTCATTATACCTTAACTTTCCTACATAATAAATTCAATTTGAGACAAGATAACAATGAATTCCTCATCCTATCAAAAAAGGAGAAATGTGTGATGAATCTTAACTTACGAAAAGCAATCATACACAACGTATCTGGTAACAACCAGGACGAACTGAGAGACACCATCGTCGATGCAATCCAAGGCGGAGAAGAAAAAACCCTTCCTGGACTGGGTGTACTCCTTGAAGTCTTCTGGCAAAACGCAGATCCCCAGGAACAAAAAATGGTCCTCGAAACATTAGAGGAATCATTGCAACAGCAACAGCAACAGCAACAGCAACAGCAACAACAACAACAACCACAGTAAGAACATGGGTGACCCTGAATATGGGTTGCCCTTGTTTATTTACCTGCGCCATCCATATTAAAATTTTCCCCTGATTTGGTTTTACTGCCTCTCTTTCAGTGGTAATGAAAAATACATAAGGTAACGGAAGGGGAAACGAATGTATGAGTCACAAGAAAAGCGCATTAGTGATCATCGACATGATTAACACCTTTGATTTCCAAGGTGGAGAGGATTTATACGAAAACACTTTGAAGATTGTAGATAATATACGCGAAATGAAGAGAAAAGCGAAGGAATCCGGCATGCCGGTCATTTATGTGAATGATAACTACGGTCTCTGGCAGGACAATATGAATGACATTATCGAGCATTGCAAAAAGAAAAAAGGTGAAACCGTAATCGAAAGACTTCACCCTGATACAGATGACTATTTTATCATCAAACCGAAGCATTCGTGCTTTTTCGGGACGCAACTTGATATCCTGCTTCATCAGCTGGATGTAAAACACCTGATACTAACAGGAATCGCAGGGGATATCTGTGTACTCTACACCGCCAATGATGCCTACATGAGAGAGTACGATATCTCGATACCGAAGGATTGCATGGCTTCAGAGACAGACGAGGACAATGAAAGTGCCATTCGCATTATTAAAAAAACGATCGGTGCCGACATGACCCTATCTGATCAAATGAATTTTTAATGACTGCCCCACTGTCTCATGAAAAAGAGACCCTAATCCGATAGGGTCTCTTCCTTACAATCAATCAAATGTAATCTTCGCCACTGTATCTTTATCTAACTTCTTGATCACTTCTGTAATCAGTTTAACCGCATTCTCATAATCATCACGATGCAACATCGCAGCATGGGAATGGATATAGCGGGTAGCAATGGTGATCGATAAAGCAGGAACTCCGTTTGCCGTTAAATGAATCGCACCGGAATCGGTTCCACCACCGGCAATGGCATCAAATTGATACGGAATGTTATGCTCATCCGCTGTATCTGTTACAAAGTCACGAAGCCCCTTGTGAGAAATCATGGATGCATCATACAGGATGATTTGCGGGCCTTCACCCATTTTACTTGAGGCTTCCTTGTCAGAAACGCCAGGTGTATCTCCTGCAATTCCAACATCTACACCAAAGGCAATGTCAGGCTGGATCTTGGCTGCTGACGTTCTCGCCCCACGCAGGCCAACTTCTTCCTGCACTGTTCCTACACCATATACCACGTTTGGATGCTCTTGACCTTTCAGGTTTTTCAGTACATCAATGGCAATCGCACATCCGATGCGGTTATCCCATGCTTTCGCAAGAAGCATTTTCTCATTGTTCATCACCGTGAATTCGAAATGAGGGACAACCATATCCCCTGGCTTCACTCCCCACTCCTGGACTTCTTCGCGGCTTGAAGCTCCGATATCAATAAACATATCTTTAATATCAACCGGCTTTTTACGTGCTTCCGGAGGCAGGATATGCGGCGGTTTGGAACCGATCACTCCCGTTACTTCTCCTTTATTCGTCACGATCGTCACTCGTTGGGCAAGCATGACTTGTGACCACCAGCCTCCTACTGTTTGAAAACGCAGGAAACCTTTGCTGTCGATTTGAGTGATCATGAAGCCGACTTCATCAAGATGCCCGGCCACCATGATCTTAGGTCCGTTCTCATCTCCTACTTTTTTAGCAATTAAGCTTCCCAGGTTATCTGTTGTGATTTCATCTGCAAATGGTTCTATGTATCTCTTCATTACGTTTCGTACTTCTCTTTCATTCCCCGGTACACCTTTTGCATCGGTTAAATCCTTGAGCATTGTCAATGTTTCATCTAATTTTGTCACTGTTTCGACCCCCTAAATGTTTATTCACTCTCATTATACTAAAATCTGTCCGATTCATCAAAATTTCCTGAATCTTCTTAAACTATCGCTGGTGAACCGATTAATATCCTTCTTTTTGACGATTATAATTCACTTCATTCTTCTTTACATAAGCGTCAAACACCTCTTCATGGGAGAACCCTAACAGCTCACCCAAATAGACATAATGCTTGAACAATTGTTGAAAATGCTCAACCGAACGCTCCTCAGCAAAGTGATTGGCCGACTTGAATACTTCCAGGAATTGTTTCGTTACATCTTCATTTGCGTAATTGGTTTCCCCTAAATCAAATTGCTGAATACCGATTTCAAGTCCCAATGACAGGATAAAATGGATTCCATCCACAAATTCTTCTAGGATCACTTCCTTCGATGAAGGTGATTTCTTACTCCAGAACTTAAAGCTTCTCGTTTCGTTAGCCAGTTCACCCACTTCAACAAGGAGGGCAAGGATCTTCTTTTCAATTAAATCTGCGTTTCGCAAACCGTGCTCTTCTTCAATATGCTGATCCAGCTTCTCCTGCATGTCCAATAACTTTTCAATATTCATGACGTTTTCTCCCCTCGTGATGGCCATTTTTCTGATGTTCTCTCTTAGTATGACAAATTTTCAAAGAAATTTTAAATAAAATGAAACCTTTTTCTGTTTTTATCGTAAATAATAGGAGAAGACTTATGCCTAGGGAGGTAATGGTAATGCTTTGGCTTATTCGATTAGTGATTTTTTTCCTTATTCTTTATCTTTTATACCGCAGTGTGAAATACATTATAGACCCAAAGCGAAAGCTGGAACTTGCCCAGGAGCAGAAACGTTTTTACTTTCTCGATGATCAGGAAAATGTACGTAAGAATTTTCACATAACGTATAAAGGAGTTCTTTTCGAAGGAGAAAAATATTTAGGAGCAACTGAAAAATCCTTTGAGGTGGTTTCCATCTTTGTTTGGTCAAAAAACATCTCTTCTTTAAAGGGACTGACTCAAGAAGATTTTCAATACCTGCAGAATGAAATCAAAGAAAGATACCCTAATGCAAAGCTGGATTGGAAAAGCCCGATTCATGAATTCCTTCAAAATAAGCAATAAAAAAACGGCTGCTTAGCCGTTTTTTATTTACCCGGAAAGAACTCTCTCCATTCGATCACTCTTACTTTTTCTCTTAGTAGGTAAAATAGGACGATGAGTGCCAGCAAAATCATGACAAGAATAGGAGGGGAAAATTGTTTGATGTATTGACCGAAAACCGTGTAAAAAAACGCCAGGGGAATATTAGAAATAACTGAGGCCCGGATGAAAGGTTTAAGCTTTTTCTTGCGTTCAAGCAAACAAAGGTTCAGCAGCTGATAATGAACAAAAGGAATCAACCGCAGAATAGCAATTTGACCGGTTGTGAGAGTAGCATTTCTTCCAAACCATTTTTCTTTCAGTCTCAGAAGCTTTTCATAGAAAGATGTAAAGCTCTTTATTACAAAATAAAAAGTAATAGATAAGAGCGTTAATCCGATTAATGAATACAGAGTGCCGAATATACTTCCGAACAGCACTCCTCCCGCCATACAGACAAGGGCTACCGGGATGAACAAAAATTGCCTTAGGATATGAAACAAGATAAACAGAACAGGAGCCAAATACCCACTAGCTTCCATGAGGGCGAATGCAGCAACTAACCGTTCGTCCATGGCTAAGGTGACCTCCTCTGCTTTTCTAAGCTGTTATAGCCACTCTCTATATAGTATGTAAAGGAGACGGGTTAAAGAATGAAAACTTCAATTTCTACAACTTAGTATTCAGCCAGATAAAAAGCAGACTATGAAGCATGACAAGCAGTGGAAAACCGAAAGCGAATACTTTATGTTTCGTTTTATGCCTGTATACCTTCATTCCCATATAGGCGCCGATGCTGCCCCCGAGAATCGCCACCTGCCACAAAGTACTCTCCTTGATGCGATATTCATTTCGCTGCGCCTTTCTCTTATCCTTGCCCATGATGATAAAGCCGATGATATTGATGACAATGGCATATAGATATAAGATACCTATTAATGTACCCATGATTTCTACCTGCTTTCTGAATTGATTGATATAAGAAGGTCGTAAAGTTTGTTAATTTCTTAAAGAAGAAAGTAGTAGTTGATTTCCGCTACAGGATGCTCGCTTTCCGCGGGGCTGGCGGTGAGCCTCCTCGGCAAGCCTCCGGGGTCTCACCTGTCCAGCTATTCCCGCAGGAGTCGAGCACCTTCCGCTCCAATCAACTTTCTAAGCATGTATCTTTAATAGAAATTAATAAAATCAAAAGCTTTAGCAAACAATTTGTTTTGAATAGAAGTAATGCCCTATTGAAGAAAGAATTATGTCTTCAAATTAGTTTGTTTTTTAACACCTTGTAGCTCTGTCATGAAAAAACTTTTAAAGATGGTGAGGGGAACTGCGTAGACTCCTGCGGAAGTACGGGCGTGCCGAGACCCCGGAAGCGGAGCTGAGGAGGCTCGGCCGAACGTCCGCGGAAAGCGGAGCAGTTCCCCTCACCATCCAGCACACACTGATGGACAGAGCCTAAGCAGACCCTATGATAAATAATAACAAGCTTTTCGAATAAAGCCTATAAGAAAGGACCGGCCAGAGGCCAGTCCTTTTTGACTGCTAACTTAGTCAGCAGTAATTATTTGTTAAGTTGAGCTTTAGCAGCATCTGCTAATTGGTTGAATGCTTTTTCGTCAGCAATCGCAAGCTCAGCAAGCATTTTACGGTTAACTTCGATACCAGCAAGCTTCAATCCGTGCATTAAACGGCTGTAAGAAAGACCGTTCATACGAGCAGCCGCATTGATACGTGTGATCCATAATTTACGGAAATCACGTTTCTTTTGGCGACGGTCACGATAAGCATACATGTATGATTTCATGACTTGTTGGTTTGCTACTTTATATAAAGTATGTTTTGAACCGAAATAACCTTTGGCTAATTTAAGAACTTTTTTACGACGTCTGCGTGTTACTGTTCCGCCTTTTACGCGTGGCATAATAATTCCCTCCTGTTTCTATTACTTCTTATTTTAGGTTGTCAAGCATATGACGAATGCGTTTGAAATCTCCTTTAGAGACAACAGCCGCTTTACGTAGCTTACGCTTTGCTTTAGTAGATTTGTTTGCGAATAAGTGGCTTGTGTAAGCGTGTGAACGTTTAAGTTTACCAGAACCTGTTTTCTTGAAACGCTTAGCTGAGCCGCGGTGAGTTTTCATTTTTGGCATGTGCTTTTCCTCCTCGGGTCCTTTATTTTTCGTTAACTGGTGCAAGCACCAAGAACATACTGCGACCATCCATTTTCGGTTTTGATTCAACGGTTGCTACATCTTTACACTCATCACTGAAGCGATCCAGAACGCGTTGACCAATTTCTTTGTGCGTAATCGCACGACCTTTAAATCGGATTGACGCTTTAACTTTGTCTCCTTTTTCAAGGAACTTACGAGCGTTACGAAGCTTAGTGTTGAAATCATGCTCATCAATCGTCGGGCTTAAACGCACCTCTTTAAGATTGATGATCTTCTGATTCTTACGCGCTTCTTTGTCTTTCTTCTGTTGTTCAAACTTAAACTTACCGTAGTCCATGATACGAGCAACGGGTGGTTTTGCATTTGGAGCAACCAGAACAAGATCAAGATTTACACGTTCAGCGATTTCAAGAGCTTCATTCTTGGTTTTAATCCCAAGTTGCTCACCGTTTTGATCGATAAGACGTACTTCACGGGCACGAATCGTTTCGTTTAAAATCATGTCTTTGCTAATAATTAGCCACCTCCAAGGTTTATTAAAAGAATACACGGCTTTGGCCGACGCACTCGGACCTCCTCTGCATGCTTGAAGCATACAAAAAAGATGCGAGTGTCGAAACACCCGCACCTGATTATTAAGCATATATAATGGCTTTAATAGTCAATCACATACCTGTAAACAGCTGAACGCGTTATTCAGGTGAGAAGCGGGTAGCTTCTTCTTGTACCAAACTGTATTCAATTCACCTTAGATAATATATCACATGACAATACCGCTGTCAAATAATCATTTAATATCACAACGTATTTCATAATATCAGACATCTAAGGAGAGTGCAATAGTTTTTTGAAATTTATATGGGAGGGACGGACCTTGATGCAAGGTCCGTCCCTCTTTCTCTTCTTATCGTTTGGCTTCTTTTGTGATGTGACCGATGAACTCGTCAAGGGAGATCGTTTCTGATTTTTGCTCTCCGTATTTACGGACGTTGACAGCCGTTTCCTTGATTTCATTATCCCCCACCACAAGCATGTAAGGAACTTTACTCATCTGCGCTTCACGGATCTTGTAACCGATCTTTTCATTACGGTCATCGATATCAACACGCAGCCCTTCAGCCTGAAGCTTTTCTTTCACTTCTTTCGCATAGTCGAAGTGAACATCCGGAGAAACCGGGATCACCTGCACCTGCGTTGGAGCGAGCCAAGTCGGGAATGCTCCTTTGTATTCTTCAATCAGGAATGCCACGAAGCGTTCCATTGTAGATACGACCCCACGGTGGATGACAACCGGGCGATGCTGCTTCCCGTCTTCCCCTACATATGTTAAGTCAAAGCGCTCTGGAAGTAAGAAGTCCAGCTGAACAGTGGATAACGTTTCTTCCTTACCAAGGGCCGTTTTCACTTGAACGTCCAGTTTAGGGCCGTAGAATGCCGCTTCCCCTTCTGCTTCAAAGTACTCAACGTCCAGTTCATCCATGGCTTCCTTGATCATTCCTTGTGCACGGTTCCACATCTCATCATCATCAAAGTACTTCTCAGTATCTTCAGGGTCACGATAAGACAGACGGAAGGAATAGTCATTCAGATCAAAGTCTTTGTACACTTCCTGAACCAGGCGTACCACACGCTTGAATTCTTCCTTGATCTGATCAGGACGGACGAAGATATGTGCATCATTCAGAGTCATCCCACGAACACGTTGAAGTCCTGATAGTGCTCCTGATAATTCATAACGGTGCATCAGACCAAGCTCGGCGATCCGGATCGGAAGCTCACGATAGCTGTGAATGCCGTTTTTGTAAATCATCATATGATGAGGGCAGTTCATCGGGCGAAGGACAAGATCTTCATTATCCATCTCCATGACAGGGAACATATTCTCCTGGTAATGATCCCAGTGACCGCTTGTTTTGTACAGCTCAACGCTTCCCATGACAGGTGTGTACACGTGGTCATAGCCTAAACGTTCTTCTTTATCAACGATATAACGCTCGATGATGCGGCGGATCGTGGCACCTTTAGGCAGCCACATCGGCAGGCCTTGTCCCACTTTTTGCGAGTTCATGAATAGATTCAATTCTTTACCGATTTTACGGTGATCACGCTCTTTCGCTTCTTCCAAAAGACGCAGATGCTCTTCCAGGTCTTCTTTCTTGAAGAAGGCTGTACCGTAAATGCGTTGAAGCATTTTATTATCACTGTTCCCGCGCCAGTAGGCCCCAGCGATGCTTAACAGTTTGAACTCTTTAATTTTATTTGTGGACGGAATGTGGATTCCACGACATAAATCGAGGAATTCTCCTTGCTCGTAAATGGAGACTTGTTCTCCTTCAGGAATCGCCTCAAGTAATTCAAGCTTATACTCGTCACCGATTTCTTCATACATTTTCTGCGCTTCGTCGCGGCTTACTTCTTTCCGGACCACTTCCAGGTTTTCTCCAGTGATCTTCTTCATTTCTTTCTCGATTAATGGAAGATCTTCAGGAGTGAACGTGTGCTCGGAATCAATATCATAATAGAATCCACCTTCGATGACAGGTCCGATTCCAAGCTTTGTTTCAGGATATAGGCGTTTAATCGCCTGTGCCATTAAATGGGCTGTACTGTGACGAAGAATTTCAAGTGCATCTTCTCCTGGAGGTGTAACGATTTCAATCGCCCCATCCTCTTGAATCCCTGTACGTAAATCAATTAATACATTATTTATTTTACCAGCGAGCGCCTTCTTCTTCAGTCCGGGACTGATCGACGCAGCAATCTCTTCTGTTGTTGTCCCTTTAGGAAACTCCTTGACATTTCCATCGGGGAATCGCATTTTCACTACTTCTGACATGTGATTTCACTCCTTAAGTAATCTCTATAAAACATAAAAAACCCCGCCCCTTCACGCTTGAAGGGACGAGGTTAACAAGTAAACTCGTGGTTCCACCCAACTTCTCATTGTGTGCAAAATACAGACAATGACTTCATTGAAAACGAATAACGACATTTAGCCGTCAATCATTACTGTGAATCCGTCAAGATTCAGTTCATAATTGAAGTTCCGAGGTGGTAAATATCACTACCGAATTAGGAAGCTTGCAGCCAGGAGACTTCCCTCTCTGTGAATGGATAGGAATATTGTTGTCCTCATCATAACCTTTATTTATTGACTTATTATGTAGGTATTATAATCGGTTATGTTTTGAAAAGCAAGAGCATTCCATAAAATAAGAAGCCTATTCATTCGCGATATCCCAGGAAGGATAGAGAAGTGTATCAGGGAAGTAACTCAACGGCAAAAGATCGATTCGTTCTTCAAAAATATTCTGAAGCGTCCTGATTAATTGATGGTCCCCATTCCCGTACACGAGTATCTTCTCCGGTGCAAGGGATAATAACGGAGCTATGGTGTATGAATCAACGTATAACGGATGATTCGTCAGAAGGCGTTTATCAATCGCCTTCGTCAATTCCTGCCGTGTCACCTCTTTCATGTCTTCATCAAAGAAACGATAGCCGTAACCCGTCGAGTACAGATGGATCGTCCGCATTTTCTGCTCCCTCGATGCCAGATACTCCCGCAGCATATGGACAAACATTTGATATTCCTGCTCCATCTTATATTCATCAATAGCAAGATCCAGCATAAGGAGCAGTCTCTCCTGAAGCTTCTTCAGCCTGAACTTGCTGAAGGAGTCGAATGATATGGGGGCCTTCCCTTCCAACAAAAGCTCCAGACTGTCATGGACGTATTCGGCCTCGTCCCATTCACCGATCAGATCCATCAATTCAGGTCGTTCACCCATCCTCATCTCTGATACGATTTCTAATATTTGATTGATTTCATCAATATCTTCATAGAAGTAATTTTCTTTCAGGGCTGATTCGGACCAGTCCATGCATTTATCATTTAAGACAAAGTGGGAAACCCCATTGAATAGTTTTTCTCTTTCCTTGAAGAAAGGGGAAACCTCTATCGTCAGATTATAGTGAGTTGTATGTTGAAAGAGCGTTTCATGAAACCATGATTGTATGAACTCTTTATTGAGGTGTGCTTGAAGCTTTAACGCATCATTTTTTTGCTTGAAAATAAATTCAATCAAACTTTCTCGCCTCCTTAAACCCAAATCCCTGATTTATATATATGGGAGGCTTGTATCATTTAGAAGTTGATGAGGGAATTTAATTGTTTCTTTTTGAATCTATTAATAATAAATAAAGCGAGTAGTAGGATTTCCGCTCCAGGGGGCTCGCTTTCCGCGGGGCGTGAGTTGAGCCCCCTTCCGCTCCAATCAACATTGTTATTTTTAAACATCTCAGGATTCGTTATCATTCATTCAATAGAATAAACCCTTATTGGAACAATGCTTAGGAAATAAATGAATCTATTTCACCAAAAATTTATTAATGAAAAAGAGAAGGTCAAACGCTAAGCGAATGACCTTCTCCTTTTTCACTTAATTCTATTCTCTTCTATTCCTTCCATCGATCAACACAGGCTGAGACAAGTATTTAATCCGTTCCATGATCCGTGCAGCCTTCAGTTTTTCTTCTTCTCCCCGTTGACTGTACGTCAAATGATGCGTCAGTTCGTTGAAGTTGAAGTTGGAAGTGAAGAATGTCGGCAGGTTTTCAAGCATCCTGTATTGGAGGATCGTCCCGAGGATTTCATCTCTTCCCCAGCTTGACATGGTTTCTGCGCCGATGTCATCGAGCATGAGGATCGGTGCCACTTTAACCATTTCAAGCTTTTCATTTACCGTGTTGTCTCCCAGCGATTGCTTGATTTCTCTAAAGAACTCAGGGACGTAGACAATCAGGGACGCGATTTTTTTCTCGGCGAGTTCATTGGCCATCGCCCCTAACAAATAGGACTTACCCACACCGAACTTGCCGTAAAAATAGAGTCCTTTCATTTTTGTACCTTCTGTATAGTTCTCCACGAAATTTTTTGCTAATCGGACAGCCTCCAAACGGCTTTTCGAATCAAGATCCAGGGTTGAGAAAGATGCCTGCAAAATATCCTTCGGCACATACAGGCTCTTGATTAGACGCTGGGCGCTCGTTCTTTCATCGTGAATGACTTTTCGAGGGCAGCGATGGTAATCGATGTCGATGGTGTTGCCCCTGATCACCAAATGAGGGTCATACCCTTCCATCATATTCTTACACTCCTGTAAAGAAGGACAGTATCGACATTCTTTACTTTGAGAGATGTATTCATATAACTTCATCAGACTCTCATTTACCATTTCCCCTGTTACACGGCCTTCATTCCTGCGAATAAAATCCTTCACATCATTGTTTTCAAGAATCTCTTTTTTCATTTGCTCATATCTTTGTTGAAACGAACCAGAAGTCGCCAACTTTTTCAGGGTGTTATTTATTCTCTCCACCGCTACGTTCACCTACTTCCGAAAATTTTTAAGCTCTTCTTCGAGTTTCTTCTTTTCTGCTTCGAAATCATATCCATCAAGGGAAGAATCAATTTCTTTCTCGGTTTCACCTTCCTGGAACCATTCCGGGAGTTTTTCCGTACGAGTCGGCTTTCTTCGCCTATTCGTTTTATTTTCCTTTTTCCCTTCAGCCCACTCAAGATACTGCTTGTGTTCTTTTTTGGCTAATTCCATCGCTTCACTTGCAGTCGTCACCTTTTTCCTCGACCAATGGGACGCGATTTTTTCCATATATCCTTTTGTGAGCTTCATGTCCGTTTTCAGCAAAACATATTGTACCAGGACATTCATGACACCAATCGGCAACTTCTGTGACATGAGCACCTCTTCAACAGCCTGGAGGTCTGCCTTAGAAGGCGCTCCTCCATTTGATATGTCAGATAGAACATCCTTGGGCGACGTTGTTTCCAGATAATCAATAAGCTCTTCTTCTTTCGTGCGGGGTTTATCCGATTTCACAGGCGCTTTAGTCTCTATTCTAGCAGTCAAATCGGGCAGTTGATCACCTGTCTGAACCCCATACCAATCACGTGCGGTTTTGCGCAGCAGCTCTATATCGATGGTATCATCTGCATCCAGGGAGCTTAAGACGATATTTTTCATTTGAAGAGGATCAATTCCGTACAGATAGCTCAGTTTCAGAACCGTTTCCTTTACATTAGTTGTAAAGGCTTTACGTGGAACCATGGATTCAGATAACCCTGCCAGTAATAACTGAAAATCAAAATCGATATCATCCAGTGGAAGACCACCATTCTTCCCATATTTCATATATTGTTCACCAGACTTTGTCTCGGAATCCATATTTGCATCGTGTTGGAGAAAATTAATCTGTTCCGATGTGAAAACATCCTGAAAGGACCGGGTAATGTTTACGTGTTGCTGTTTATCTACCGATTCGTCAGTGAAGAATTTCTTTAAACGCAAATAATGAGTCCTGCCTATTTTCCGGTAAAGATACACATTTAACATGCCGTCATGAAAGAATTCCTGAGGGGTAAGAGGTGGCTGCAGTTCATAAAGAAAGCTCCGATCCTCGTTGTCCCTTTTTTCGAACGCCTTTAACAATCCTATCCCTTCAAGCTTCATTCTCGCTTCATATACTTCTTGAAGATTGACAGACAGAACGTTCATCAAATGATAATGAGTAGAATCTGTGGACCACAGTCTGTTTTCTTCTACTTCTCCCCACAAACTCATATAAAGACTGTAACAAACCGAACCAATTAAAGGCTGGTACAGAAACGTGATGATTTTCCGATCGTATTCCTGAAGAATCCCATTTGTCCCTACCGTGTAGTGATCGATTGGTTGTATTTCATTCCAATGCTTCTTCATCATAGTTGGATTCTACCTTTCAAAAAAATAAAGAGAAAAGAGCTAAAGAATTACATCTTCAGCTCATTCTTCTACTCTTTTTTTATTAATTCTTTCAGTTCATCTATAAATACATTGATATCCTTGAATTGTCTATACACAGATGCAAAGCGTACGTATGCAACTTCATCTACCTTAGCCAGTTGATCCATGACCATCTCACCGATCTTAACCGATTCTACTTCAGAAGCACCTTGATTACGGAGTTCCTTTTCAATATCCGTTGAGATCTTTTCTAATCTCTCAAGAGGGACCGGGCGTTTCTCACAAGCCTTGATCAACCCTCTCAAAATTTTCTCTCGACTAAACTCTTCTCTTACCCCTTCTTTTTTCACCACAATTAAAGGAAGCTCCTCAACCTTCTCGAAGGTCGTGAAGCGGAAAGTACATTCTTCACATTCTCTTCTTCTTCTGATTGAACGTCCTTCATCAGCAGGACGGGAGTCCACTACTCGTGTACCATTATGCTGGCAAGACGGGCACTTCATAATATCAGCTCCGTTATTACATACTATTACTTTCATCATATTAAAAAGCTGCGACTTACACAAGCTTCTATCGGATTTACCGTTATTTCACTTTTGTCAATTCGCTATCAAGCTTTTGATAATAATGGTTTATCTGTGCTTTTAAGACCGTATATGTACCAAAGATTTTCCCTTTATCCGCACTGATTTTGAAATCGACTGCCGTTTCAAAAGGCCTTACCGTGATGACCGTTGCGACAATAAACAATTGGGGAGTACCATTTTTACGGACCGTAATTTCCCCTCTGTCCTTAGACTGGGAAATCACCTCATACTCAGAGGATGAGAATAACTCTAATACTGCATTAAATGCACCTTGATGCATGGATTTATAATAGCGTGATTTCAAGTCTTTATCTTCGTGCTGATCAGATGTCTCACATTCTGATTGAAACCGTTTTAAAAAAGTACGTATTCCGCTCATATAAAGTTCCTCCCTTTATTTACCCTTATTTTACACGAAAAACGCACGAATGAAAATTCAAAATCAATTCCTGTACAAAAGCATAAAAAAAGAGATGCATCTAATACGCATCTCTTCTGAGTTATCTTCGATTAAAGGGCTTGAGCTTGAGCCTGAGACTTCTTCACTTGTACAGGACCCATACCACGTGGCAATTCAATTGTTTCACGCGTGTCAGCACCAAGAGCATCTGCAATATATTCAGCAGCGATGTTAGGATCTAAATCACCGCAAGTATATACATCAATACTGGCATAACCATGTTCAGGAAAACTGTGAATAGTCAGATGTGATTCTGAAATGATCACAACTCCACTAACACCTTGAGGAGCAAATTTATGGAAAGCTACCTCACGTACCTCTGCACCTGATTTCAGCGCAGCATCTACGAATGTTTTTTCAATTCCTACTACATCGTTTAATTTTTCAAAATCGCAACCCCATAATTCTGAGATTACATGACGACCCATTGTTTCCATTTCGTGTTTCCCCCTTTGACATAATTTTTTTCGTCAAAATGAACGTGTCCTTTGGCAAAATCTTAACTACCACGGGGGAAAGTTAGTCCGAAGAGGTCCTAACCCTTTAAGTAGCTAAATCAGTATTCATTTGCTAATAAGAAGTTCACGAAAAATAGTATACTTTGTTTAAAACTCTTTTGCAATAAATTTTTATAAACTTTTTTATATGGGTGGACGATCGGTTGACTTCCGTGAGTGGATGCGGGTATTCACCCAAACATTAAAGTTTGTTTTAGTGATGCTCTAATCGTTGACCGTTCCTTTCCGCTTCAGGCACTTGCTTTCCGCGGGGCGTGCGGTGAGCCTCCTCGGCTTCGCCTGCGGGGTCTCACCTGTCCCGCTATTCCCGCAGGAGTCAAGTGCCTTCCGCTACAATCCACTCTGTGATGCTACACTTTTACTAACTATACATTTAATAGATAGGTACTAATAAAAAGCTCTTTGGTAGTAAGTTTTTCCTAAAACAATCTTTCTGCCAAAGGATCCTAAATACATCAACTACCTAATAGATCTATCCGATGCCAACTAAATATAAAAAGTTTTATAAAAGAAAAAAACGCACCGGGAAAGGTACGTTCTAAGGATGAAGCTTATTGTTTATTTGGGTTCTTTCAAACGTTGACTTTTTGTTTTGCGTTCATTTTTGATGCAACGAATTTAGCCAGGTCGACGACGCGGCATGAATAGCCCCACTCGTTATCGTACCAGGCCAGTACCTTGACTTTTCGATTTCCCATTACCATCGTGGATAATCCGTCGATGATCGCTGAATGAGGATTTGAATTAAAGTCGATTGAAACTAATGGTTCCGTTGTGTATTGCAGTACTCCGTGTAAGGAACCAACAGATGCTGTAATGAAAGCTTCATTGATTTCTTCTACTGTTACGTCTCTTTTCACATCCACCACCAGATCCACTAGGGAAACATTTGGTGTAGGTACACGTAATGCCATTCCGTGAAGCTTGCCGTTTAATTGAGGCAGAACCAATGATAATGCTTTTGCTGCTCCAGTCGTGGTCGGAATGATCGATTGACCGCACGCTCTCGCTCTTCTCAAATCTTTATGTGGATTATCAATATTCTTCTGGTCATTTGTGTAAGCATGGACAGTCGTCATAAGTCCATTTTCAATACCAAATTGCTCATCTAATACCTTCGCAACCGGCGCTAAGCAGTTCGTCGTACAAGATGCATTTGAAATGATGCTGTGTTCTTCAATATTTAATGCGCTTTCATTTACACCCATCACAATTGTAATGTCTTCATTTTTACCAGGGGCTGTCAGGATGACCTTTTTCGCTCCCGCTTCTAAATGAAGGCTCGCTTGATCTTTCGAATTGAATTTTCCAGTAGCTTCAATCACAATGTCGATATTTAATTCGCCCCAAGGCAAAGCTTTAGGATCACGATTGCTTAATAGTAGGACACGTTTCCCATTGACGATGAGTGCATCATCTTCCGTCACTACATCTGCCTGAAATGTTCCATGATTTGTGTCATACTTAATTAAATGTGCTAATGTTTCAGCCGGGTAGCTTGCGTTAATGGCTACAACCTCTAAGTTTTCCTCTAATATTGCTTTCCTGAAAACCATTCTCCCAATACGTCCAAAACCATTGATTGCAATTTTCGCCTTCATAAATCCGGCTCCCCTCTATATTAATGTTATACTTATATGTTTATTTGCTAAAAATAGTATAACATATTTAGAGAATATGTTAATAAGTATTTTGCGGATTTTTAATGTTTTATTATTCTGACAATAGGCTTATTGAATGTATATTTTTGTGGTTTGAATTCATACATTTTTTCAATGAAATTGATTTCAACATTGACCGTTCCTTTCCGCTTCAGGCACTTGCTTTCCGCGGGGCGGGCGGTGAGCCTCCTCAGCTGCGCCTGCGGGGTCTCACCTGTCCCGCTATTCCCGCAGGAGTCAAGTGCCTTCCGCTACAATCCACTCTGTGCTGATATATGTTTAGTGAAAATACATTTTGACAGACAAACACCATAAAGCTTCTATAGAAACGTTTAGAGTATACAAATCTATCAAAATTAGGGGAGAATTTCCTCTAATTTAGGAATGATGCTAGAAATATGGAGTAAATAGGGGGAATCATTCCCCCTATTTACTCCAAAAGCATGAAAATGGACCATTCTACGTTACCTTAACGGGAAAAACTCCCCTTATATCCCCCGAAACTAACCCTGCTTTGCAGGATAACCGGAAAATCTCCCCTTATTAAAACAACCCTATAAACCAAAAAATCAAATATTTATCGTCATAACTACTAATTCATCTAGTCCATCAAATTAAAAAGCCGACAAGAGGTTTCCTTGTCGGCTCATTTGTCATTCTATGGTTTTAGATCCCACTCGACTAATAGTGCATCAAGTTGTTCTTTGGTCTCGTGTAGAGATCCGTTGTTGTTGATGACTGCGTCGGCAAGGCTTGCTTTATCCTTTAAGGGGAATTGGGAAGCGATGCGGGATGATGCGTCTTCACGGTTAAAGTTGTTCCGTTCCATTAGACGGGATAGTTGGGTTTCTTCGTTCACGTATACTACGACTGTACGATCTACCATCCACGTCAAGTTGCTTTCGAATAGAAGGGGGATATCCATGAAAATCGTGTTTTTACCAGCAAGAATGGCTTCATCTTTATGCGCGAGCATCATGCTTCTGACGGCAGGATGTACGATTCCATTCAGCTTTTTTCGTTTTTCTTCAGAGTTAAAGATGATCTGGCCGAGTTTTTCCCGATTGATGGTTGAATCGTGATCGTGCAGTATGTGTTCACCGAATTCTTCCACAATCGCAAGGTAAGCCGGCTGATCAACCTCCACCACCATACGGGCAGCAAGATCAGCATCAATGATCGTATAGCCTTTTTCATTTAACATTTTCGACACTGTACTTTTACCACTTGCAATGCCACCTGTTAATCCTATAATGCTAGCCATTATCCTATTCCTTTCTAGCTCAGCCATTAAAACCTCAGGATCCCTATAAGGATCAACAGAACTCCAGGGAGAAATGACACTCGGTGGATCCATCGCAAATGAGAGAAGAATTCCCCCATTTTTAATCCTGAGAATAAAAACGTAAAGCTCATCACCAGGATGGCTAAAGTAAGTATGAATGGCGAGAAATTTAATAACGCTGCGCCAATTCCGGCACCGAATGCATCCAATGATAGTGCAATTCCAAGCATAAATGCTTCAATACCAGTAATCGTACCCGATCTATCAAAGTCTGCCGTTAACGGCCTTCTTAAAATTTGAACCACTAATCCTATGGATTTAATCTCAAAGTTGATTAAAGTTTTTTCTTGGGATAATACTGTTTCCTTTTCCGGTCTAAAGAACTGGTACAATACGGCCGCTCCGATCACAACCAGAATCAGCCCGCCGATCCTGCCAGCCCAAAGCGGTGTGATGATGGATCCGATGGTCTGACCAAGCAACATGGCCAACAATAAGGAGCTCGCCGAACAAATGGATATGATGCTGATTGATTTTGTAGGGATTTTCACTTTTCGTAATCCGTAAGTTAAACCTGTGCTAAAACTATCAAGACTTACAGCAAACGCCAGCAGTAATAAGGAGATTGTTTCACTCATCTAATAGCCCTCCCAAAAATCATTACAATACTATATGGTTAGGGCTTATCAGATGTTAATTGTTCTTTCTAACGTTGGCAATCGGGACAATAGTGCGTCCCTCTTCCTGCTGATACCTTCTTCTCAATGGGAGTACCACATTTTCGACAAGGTTCTTCTTTCCGGCTATACACGAAGAGGTTCTGTTGGAACATACCCATTTGTCCCTGAGAATTCACATAGGAGCGAATCGTACTCCCTCCCATTTCCACGGCTTCGGTTAGGGTATGAATGATTTCTTTGTGCAAATGTTCAATTTCTTCAGGTGAAAGAGATTTCGATTTCCGGTCAGGATGTATACCTGCACGAAACAACGCTTCATCCACATAGATATTCCCCAGTCCCACGAGGACCGTTTGATCTAATAATGTGGCTTTCACGATTCTTTCTGTCCTGCTCAGCTTTTCAGCCAAGTAGCCAGCCGTAAATTCGGATTCGAATGGCTCCGGCCCCAACTGCAGGAGGGGAAGATGAAGCAATTCCTCCCCTTTCCTGAATAGGTGCATCGTCCCAAACTTCCGGACATCACGGTATCTGAGTTCTGTGTTATCCGTAAAGTGAAATATGACGTGAGTGTGCTTTTCAATGGGGTCCCGGCTTTCAGACAAGTTGTACTTCCCTTCCATTCTCAAGTGAGAAACAAGGGCCACTTCGTTTAAATAAAAGATCAGGAATTTCCCTCTTCTTCTCATTTCAAGTATTTCCTGCCCCTTCAAACTATGAACAAATTCATCGGGTTCGTCGGGGCTTTTAATCATCTTAGGCCAAAAAACCGAGACGTCTTTGATTTTCTTTCCAATCACAAGAAGCTCAAGCGTCCTTCTGACCGTTTCTACTTCAGGCAGCTCCGGCACTCTGCCACCTCCTTATCAAACTCTACTTCGCGTCGTACCATGTTTGACCGTATGAGTAATCGACCTTTAATGGAACTTCTAATTCCATAGCGTTCTCCATTACTTCAGGAACAATTTTCTTTAACACTTCGATTTCTTCTTCAGGCGCTTCAAAGATCAATTCATCATGCACCTGCAGCAATAATCGCGATTGAAGATTTTCTTCTTTCAATCTTGCTGCCATATCAATCATGGCCTTCTTGATGATGTCGGCTGCACTTCCTTGAATCGGCGTGTTCATCGCTGTACGTTCAGCGAAACTTCTTAAGTTGAAATTACGGCTGGTGATCTCCGGCAGGTAACGTCGGCGATTCAGCAGAGTCGTGACATAGCCCTTCTGTTTTGCATCCTGTACGATATCATCCATATATTCTTTTACACCAGGGAAGCTTTCCAGGTACTTCTTAATGAATTCCCCTGCTTCTTTTCGTGTAATATCAAGGCTTTGGGAAAGACCGTAATCACTGATTCCGTATACGATTCCGAAGTTGACGGCTTTCGCATGCCTTCTCATATTGGATGTGACCTCTTCCTTCGCAACCCCAAAGACGTCCATCGCTGTTTTCGTATGAATGTCCATATCATTTCTGAAAGCTTCAACTAATTTCTCATCCTTAGCGATATGAGCCAGTACACGCAGCTCAATTTGAGAGTAGTCGGCAGCGAACATGACCCAGCCCTTTTCAGATGGAATGAACGCCTGACGGATCTTCCTGCCTTCTTCAAGACGGATCGGAATATTTTGCAGGTTAGGGTCCGTCGAGCTTAATCGGCCCGTTTGAGTAAGTGCCTGGTTGAATCGTGTATGAATTTTACTCGAATCTTTATGGACGACCTTCAATAATCCCTCTAAATACGTGGATTGCAGCTTCCCTAGCTGACGGTAATGAAGGATATGGTCAATGATTTCATGCTTGGATTGCAGTTTTTCCAGTACGTCTGCAGAAGTGGAATAACCCGTTTTAGTTTTCTTCACGACCGGTAAACCCAGCTTTTCAAAAAGAATCACGCCGAGCTGCTTCGGAGAATTAATATTAAAGCTCTCTCCTGCTTGTTCATGAATGTTCTTTTCCAGTTCTTCCAGACGGTGTGAAAGCTCTTCTTTCATGGTGAGCAAACGCTCTTGATCCACTTTCACTCCGGTGAATTCCATTTCGGCTAAAATAAGGGCAAGGGGTAATTCTAGCTCTGCATATAATTCATATAAATCATTTTCTTTTAATTCTTCCATACATGTATTCTTCAATTCATGAAGAATGAATGCTTTTCGCGCTAGATGCTCTGATAGAATGTCAGTGGAAGGAACCTTCTGCTTGGCACCTTTTCCATACACCGCTTCATCGGATTCGATAGAAGGTTGACCGTGTCCTTTTGAGATCGTAGCGAAGTCTTCACTCGATTCAGAAGGATTGATAATGTAAGATGCTAACAGCAGATCAAACTCGATCCCTTTTATGTCAACTCCCTGTCTCTTTAACGCAACTACCGTTTCCTTCGAGTTATACACATACTTTGCTGCGCTTTCGTTTTCAGCCCATTCCTTAAATGCTTCTGAATTCAATGCGGTCTCAAGCGTAAAGAAAATCGTGCCTTTCTCATTGTGCAGACTCATCCCGATTACTTCGCCGAGGTGATAATTCTCCTCCAGCATTTCAATATATAATGAGCTTTCGTTCGCAAGGTGTTCTTCTTTGATGGTTTCAACTATCTCAAAGGAGATATCATCCAGTTCCTGAGGCTCTTCTTGAGTGGTTTCGCCCATTTTCTCCAGTAGTGAGTTGAATCCGAGATCCCGGTAAACTCCCTTTAGTTTCCCTTCATCCATTCCATCATAATTCAGCTCTTCCACTCCAATCTCGATTGGTGCCTCCCTTAGGATGGTCGCGAGTTCCTTACTCATGATCGCTTGTTCTTTATTTTCTTCGAGCTTTTCTTTTAATTTCTTCCCGCTGACCTTATCAATGGAGTCCAGCAGCTTTTCAAGGGAATCAAATTCTTTTAGCAGCTTGATCGCCGTTTTCTCACCTACACCCGGTACGCCTGGAATATTATCAGAGCTATCCCCCATCAGACCTTTCATATCGATGATGCGATCAGGTGTGATTTCCCACTTTTCTTTTATATGCTCCGGAGTGTACACTTCGATATCCGTTATGCCCTTTCTCGTAATACAAACCGTAGTAGTCTTCGAGCTTAACTGTGTTAAATCCTTATCCCCGGAATACACCTTTACCTCGTACCCGTCAGATTCCGCTTGCAGGGAGAGCGTTCCGATAATATCATCCGCTTCATAGTTTTCTTTTTCATAGCGTTTAATTCCGTATGCATCCAAAAGCTCGCGGATATATGGAAATTGCTCGGACAATTCCGGTGGAGTCTTTTGTCTGCCACCTTTGTATTCCTTGAAGGTCTTATGTCTGAAAGTCGTTTTCCCTGCATCAAAGGCGACTAAAATATGTGATGGTTGTTCGTCTTCGAGTATTTTTTGCAGCATAGTTGTAAAACCATATACTGCGTTTGTATGTACACCTTTGTCGTTATTTAATAAAGGCAGTGCAAAGAATGCACGGTAAGCAATACTATTGCCGTCGATCAATACTAATTTTTTGGACATGTAAGTACCTCCTGTAAAGGCTTCTGATTCTATATGTTTATTCTATCATGTTGGGGAATGAAAGGAAAAATGGGGGCCTTATTATGTAGTTAAATCAAACGAATAAATAGCCTAACTTAAGAGACCAAAATATACAAAAAAACTGTTGAAGAATGAGATCACTCAAACTTCAACAGTTTCTCCTTTTATTCTGTATACCCCATCAACAGCCTTGCATACGGGGAGTCAGATGGTAAGATGATAACCGTTTTATCATCCACTGTTTTCTTATATGTTTCCAGCGTTTTGTAGAGGTCATAGAAATCAGGGTCCTTGGAGAACGATTTGTTGTAGATTTGTGCCGCTTCCGATTCTCCTTCTGCCCTGATGACATTGGCGTCGGCCCCTGCTTTTGCCAGCAGCTCCTTCACTTCACGATCTGTTTCAGCGGTGATTCGTTGTTTCTCGGCATCCCCCATCGACAGGTATTCCTGAGCCTTTGATTCACGTTCTGAAATCATACGTGTATAGACGGAGTTTTCATTGGCTTCTGGTAAATCCGTACGCTTCATGCGGACATCCTGAACGACAATTCCGTATCCATCTCGTTCAAGAAGCTCGTTCACTTTGTCTGTCACCCGATCGTTCAAACTTCCCCGGGAAGACTTTTCATCATTGATGATTTCATCATATTCTAATTGCCCGAGCTCGGACCTTACGACAGAGTAGATGAACTCTTCCATTTTCGTCTCTGCGTTGATGACCGTCCTTGCATTCTTGATCATCTTAAGAGGATCTTCGATACGCCAAACCGCATAGTTGTCGATGAGCATCCGCTTTTTATCTTTTGTATTGATTTCAGCTTCCGTTACATCATACGTCATTTGATGCTTGGGCAGGGTCGTAACAGACTGAATGAACGGGAGCTTATATTTCAATCCTGGTTCTTTGTCTATTCTTACGACTTCCCCAAATTGACGGACTACTTTATACTCTCCTTCTTTGACCATAAAGAGACTGGTAAACAGCAGAAGAATGAGTGCAGCGAGAATGACTAAGAAGATTCCTAATTTTGTATAACGCTTCCACTCAATAGGTTCTTTCTTCTTTTGATTGATGTCAAAGACGTTTTGATCACTCATTCTCTTCACTCCCTTCCTGCTTCACCGGGCCGTTTTGATTTTCAAGCTGTCGAATCGGGAAGTACTTCAACGTTTCTCCACTATCCTTCATAATGTAGATTTCCGCATTTGGAAGAACATTTTCCAAGGTTTCTAATACAAGTCGTTTTCTCGTAATCTCAGGATTCGATTTGTATTCGTTATACAACTTATCGAATACGGCTACATCTCCACGGGCCTGCTCCACACGTGCAATTTTATCCCCTTTTGCCCTGGACATGATCGCATCCTTTTCACCTTTTGCTTCATTTGATCGTTGGTTCCGGTATTTCTTTGCTTCATTGATTTTCGTGTTCATCGTTTCCCTTGCATCCGTCACGGCTGTAAAAGCTGATCGAACCTCTGCATTCGGCAGCTCGACATCCTGCAATTTCACTGCAAGTATGGAAATACCAATATCGTAATCATCAATCAGAGTCGTTAGTAAATCTCTTACTTCCGCCTCGATTTCCGCTTTTCCAGATGTTAATGCATCATCTATCAAAGAGCTTCCAATAATGCTTCTTAAAGAAGATGAAGTTGCATCGTAAAGGATTTCCTTCGGGTTGTCTGAGTTAAATAAGTACGTTTCAGGATCCGTGATCTTCCATTGAACCACAAGATCAGCGAGAACGATGTACTCATCTCCCGTGATCATTTTCGTTTCTTTCGGAAAGTCCTTGATCTTCCCGTCTTTTTCTTCATATCCAAATTGGAGACTGAAGGTCTCTTTAGACAGAACTTCCACTGATTGCATCGGCCATGGCATCTTGAAGTGCAGCCCAGGCTCAACGACCGGCTCTCCCGCTTCTCCAAATGTCAATACAAGCGCTTGTTCTGATTCATCAACGGTATACCAGGAAGTCAATAACACAACAATTAAAATAATGGCCGCTACAACCATCCCTGTCACCATGTAAATTCGTTTTAAACTCATATGCGCCCTCCCTTTTCTATCTCTATATCTTATTAATCGCCTACTAAGATATACGGACTTACTACAAAAAGGTTTCAAGAATATTAAGAGAAGATGACAAAAAGAGGGAGTTGATATAGTGTGCTCTAGGTGAGTGGGTTCCTAACTGTATGCATCCGTCAGCCGGGAAGTAAAGTGTTGTTCATTAGACTGATAGCGCTTTCAAAATAAAAAAGCGAAAAGACGAGAACGGGGTTAGTTCTCGCCTTTTCTTAACACCTTGGATGAAGGGGTTTCACTTAGTATCGTAACACCCTTTTATTAACAGGATTTTAACCTATTGTAAATCCAATGTAAAATAATTGTAAACTTACTAAGATTTGCTCTTCCCTTCACCCAGCGAATAGCTTGAAGACTGTTTGTACAAGGAGACTGTGAACGTCGTACCTTCATTCACTTCACTGTCCACTTCGATCTTTCCTTCATGAGCTTCGATGATATGCTTCACAATGGCTAAACCTAAGCCCGTTCCGCCAGAATTACGGCTTCTTGCTTTGTCCACGCGATAAAATCGTTCAAAAATACGTGGAAGTTCTTCTTTACTGATTCCCATCCCGTTATCCTTGACGCTCACATGAACCATTTCCTTATCTTCCGTCACTGAAATCAAGACATCCCCATCCTTTGGAGTGTAGACAATCGCATTACTGACCAGATTAATGAAAACTTGTTTTAATCGGTAGGAGTCTACATCCGCAAGACCTCTTGACTCAAAGGACGTTTGAAGGGAAATATCTTTTGACTTGGCTTTTTCTTTCAATATCGGAATCACGTCTTCAATTAAACCGGCAATCTCAACTTCCTGCAGAGAAAGCTCGAACCCCTGTTTTTCAATCTTGGACAATTCCAATAAATCTTGTATTAAGGATTGCAGTCGGTCGCTTTCCATCAGAATGATATCCAGGAAAGATTTTAACGTATCGGGATCATTCATCGCCCCATCCAATAGTGTCTCCGAGAAACCTTTAATGGATGTGATCGGTGTCTTCAACTCATGAGAGACATTCGCTACGAAGTCTTTTCTCATTTGCTCGAGCTTTTTGAGCTCCGTGATGTCATGGAATACCACGACAATCCCTTTCCACTCATCGTTATGACCGATGATAGGAGCCCCATATACTTCATAATGCTTTCTTTCTATTTTGTGAGGAAGAAGGATCTGCTTTCTTAACCGTTCTTCTGTCATGAAGATTTCTTCCACAAGCTTATTCACTTCCTGATAGTGAATGACCTCATGGTATCTGACTTTTTTCAGCTGGCTTTCTTTTAGATTAAAGAAGTCCCTGAACGTCCGGTTCGTCAATACAACAAAACCGCGATGATCAATTAAGAGAAGGGCACTCCCCATGTTTTCAATCAGCGTCGTTAAGCGATCCTGCTGCATTTCCTGTGAATTGACCATTTCCTGCAGATTACGGGCGAGAATGTTAATGGAGGTACTTAACATAGTCGTTTCATCCAGGCGGTCTTCGTATGTCCGCGCCCGATAATTCCCCTTGGCTAGCTCCATTGCCACATTCGTTGCCGATTCAATGGGCTTAGTATACCTCACCGTAATTCTCGATCCCAAAATGATAATGAGAATTAACGCAAGACCCAAGGAAATGGACAGCACAAACCAAATTTGCTGTATGCCTTTCTCAAAGGCTTCTACCTCGGTACTCATGATAAGCAGTCCATTAAACTGGTTTTTCTCTCCCTTAAGCGGGTACCAATAATACCTGTACTCCACCCCTGAAGTCACCAGTTTTCTATGCTTTTGCTTTACATCCCAATTCTCCTGGATTTCATTTATGATCCTCTTTTGCTGAGGGCCAACCAGTGATTCCGAGGTTTCCGTATCATGGACTACACTTCCTGAGTTATCAAGAATCGTAATCCTGACATCCAATATGTCACTTAATTCTTTGATCATCTCGGGATCGATTTCTTTCGGTGTCCCGTTTTCTTCAATGGAATTAGCCAGTAACCTTGCCTCTTTTTGAATCCGGGAATTAAATGTATCCAGATAGAAATTCTTGAAAATCTGACCTAAAAGCAAACCAAGTCCTATTAATACAGCAATGATCAAGGTGATTAGAGCAAAAAGAAGCTTTGTTCTAAACTTGGTCATCGATTTTTAGGCTCCTCCAATTTATAACCAAGCCCGCGGATGGTTTTTATATAAGTTGGCTTTTTCGTGTTGGATTCTATTTTTTCCCGTAAATGACTGATATGAACATCCACTATTCTGGTGTCCCCGGCAAAATCATAATTCCATACCGCACTTAATAGCTGATCTCTCGTTAAGACCCTGCCCTTATTGTCAGTTAGATATAAAAGAAGTTCGAATTCCTTAGGTGTTAATTCCATAAGTTCACCTTGGAAATATGCTTCATACTGTTCAGGATAAACCTTTAATTCTCCCACTTCCTTGTAATCTGTCGGTTCAATGGAAGAGGATTCCGCCGCTTCCTGTATGGCTTGACTGCGTCTTAGAATAGCCTTGACCCTCGCAACCACTTCCCGCGGACTGAACGGCTTTGTCATATAGTCGTCTGCCCCAAGCTCCAGTCCAAGAACTTTATCAAATTCGTCATCCTTCGCCGTTAACATAAGAATGGGGATATTAATCTTCCTCTGTCGCAGTTCTTTACACACTTCTATTCCATCCATGGAAGGAAGCATCAGGTCAAGAATAATCAGGTCAGGGGATTGCTCAATCGCTTTATCCCTTCCTTCTTCACCATCATGTGCCGTAGTAACGGAATAACCGGATTGCTCAAGATTGTACTTTAAGAGTGTTGCAATAGACTGTTCATCATCGACTACCAAGATTTTTTTGCTCATTTGTTGTGCCTCCATACAAAAGAAAATTAACCCCAACATCCAACGTAATTATGTAATTGTACTTTCATTATAATATAAATCCTGAGGGTTACCATCATTTCGAGAGTTTTAATACTTTTTAGTTTTCTTGCAGTACGATACTAACCGATCCAAACTTTGTTCTCTTCTTTTATATGATGCACTTCTCACGCTTTCTTTATCAATTTTATGCATAATAAAAAGAGCTATGGATATCATAGCTCCTTCAGGTGTTTAGAAATTTTCTAATGCATGGCTATTCATTTTCTCTAGTCGGTGAGGGGGACATACCTTGATGGTACCATTGATGACCTTCTCATCTTCTTCATTGGTAGCTGTTACATCGATGGTTACCAAATGGGTGTTGGGATCCACTTCCTTCACTTCAAACAGGAATTGTACTGTTGCGTAATGATAGACCGGTTTAGGGAATTCAATGTTTTGCTCTACTATATGAGAGCCCGGACCCGGTAGGTATTTGGAAACGGCAGATGTGATGATGCCCGTTAACATGATTGAAGGAACAATCGGCTTTTTGAATGGCGTTTGAGAAGCATAATCATGCTGGATGTATAATGGATTGGCATCATTTGTGAGCCCAAGGTATAGAAGCAGTGCGTTATCTTCTATTTTTTCTGTAAGGGTCAGCTTTTCACCAATCGTCATTTCTTCAATTTTTCTTCCCAGTTTTCTCTTTTTCCCTAGTAACATAAGAAGCACCTCCGCGTATGTAAACGATTACAATTTTAAATAATAAAAATTGTTTTTATTATCTGTCTATTAATATTTTAACATTTATAGGGTTTCCATACAAAGAGTTTTTACGCATGGGGTGATTATTTTAATAGAACATCATTTCGTAAAGTCTAGTTGGTTAAAATTCCTCGATAAGCGAGTAGTGGTTGATTTCCGCTCCAGGTGCTCGCTTTCCGCGGGGCGTGAGTTGAGCCTCCTCCCCCCTCCAATCAACTTTGATATTAATTGAAAGCTAACATATAAAAAAATGCAATTAATAACAATATAAAAAAACTGACCTCCAATAAGGTAACGGGTTTACTTGTGAGGTGCAAAACGGTAACTCGCAGACCAGATCTATTAGCAAATCACATAAACTTCACAGCATAATTCACATTCAAAAAAGGCTTAGAGATACAAATATCTCTAAGCCTTTTGACTTTTCTTTTTTCACTAAATATCGCTAAAGCGAGGCGAGTCTGATAAATAAGCGGAGAATTTACTCTTAATTAGTAAATAGCACTGAAAATAGCTTAAATAGACGGAAAGATTTCCCCTATTGACTCAAAAAACGTGAGAATCGTTAATTTTGCTTTGCATAAGGGAAAAGCCTCCCCTTATTCACCCCGAATAGAGCTCTATTCCACAGAATAACTGGAAAATCTCCGCTTATTTCACATATCACTGGTTGCTCAATTTCCTTACTAAATAACACCCAATTCACATATCCCCCAATAATTATTTCATACCCCGTGATTTACTATGTGAATTAGGAAACAATAAGCAATCAACATTCGTCAAAATGCTTCTGAAACAATAAAAAACGCAATGTGAATGATATTGTGAATTCAAGTGCGTTTTCCTATGTGTTTTAAAATTTTTGCACCTCTAAAATAAACCCGTTACCAATATGGAAGCCAGTTTTGGATTAAATGTGTATTAAGCCAATGAAGACATGACGTTTTTAACAGCTTCTGCAGAGTTAGCTAGTGCAGCTTTTTCTTCTTCGGTTAGTTCGAGTTCGATGATTTTTTCCAGTCCATTTCCACCAAGGATGGTTGGAACACCGAGGTAGATCCCTTCGAAACCGTATTCACCTTCTAGGTATGCAATGGCTGGGATGACGCGGCGTTGGTCCTTAAGGATGGCTTCTACCATTTGAACAAGTGAAGCAGCAGGAGCATAATAAGCACTTCCGTTGCCCAGAAGGCCTACAATCTCCCCTCCGCCTTTACGGGTACGTTCGACGATCGCGTCTAAACGGTCTTTAGGAATTAATGTTTCCAGAGGGATGCCTCCAGCGTACGAGTAACGAATAAGAGGAACCATGTCATCCCCATGGCCGCCTAGAACGAATCCTGTAATATCTTTCACAGAGAGGTTTAATTCTTGAGCGACAAATGTGCGGAAACGGGCTGTATCCAGAACGCCGGATTGTCCGATTACGCGCTCTTTAGGGAACCCTGATTCTTTGAATACTGTATATGTCATAGCATCCACTGGGTTTGTCAGAACGATGATGTAGCAATCCGGCGAATACTTAACGATTTGCTGAGTGACCGATTTCATGACCTTTTGATTGGTTTGAACCAGATCATCACGGCTCATTCCTGGTTTACGGGCAATCCCTGCAGTGATGACAACGATATCCGAATCCTTTGTATCCTCGTAATTGGAAGTACCGATGATGTTTGAATCAAATCCTTGTACCGGGCTCGCTTCAAGCATATCCAGCGCTTTCCCTTTCGTTGGGTCTTCATTTTGAGGAATATCAACCAGTACAACATCTCCAAGCTCTTTCTGAGCAAGCATCAGTGCTGTAGTCGCCCCTGTAAAACCTCCACCGATAACAGATACTTTTCTACGTTTAATAGCCATCATAATTCCTCCTATTCGTGTCATTATGTAAAGGAAGGAGTGCTCCGTTTCGAAGCACCCCATCCCTATTTCAAATTAAAATTATCCCATGTTTTCGATTAAAGCAGAACCGAACTCAGAACATTTCACTTCTGTTGCTCCATCCATTAGACGGGCGAAGTCATATGTTACGACTTTAGAAGCGATTGTTTTCTCCATGGATTTTGTGATTAAGTTAGCAGCTTCTGTCCAACCAAGGTGCTCAAGCATAAGCACTCCGGAAAGGATGACAGATGAAGGATTCACTTTATCCATACCTGCATATTTAGGAGCCGTTCCGTGAGTTGCTTCAAAGATCGCATGTCCTGATTCGTAGTTGATGTTTGCTCCAGGAGCAATACCGATTCCACCAACTTGAGCGGCTAATGCATCAGAGATATAATCTCCGTTTAGGTTCATTGTTGCCACTACATCAAACTCAGCCGGACGAGTAAGGATTTGCTGTAAGAAGATATCAGCGATTGAATCCTTCACGATGATCTTACCAGCTGCTTCAGCTTCGGATTGTGCTTTGTTAGCAGCTTCCAATCCGTCAGCATCTTTGATTTTGTCATATTGAGCCCAAGTGAATACTTTATCACCGAATTCTTTTTCAGCAAGCTCGTAACCCCAGTTTTTGAAAGCTCCTTCAGTGAACTTCATGATGTTCCCTTTGTGAACCAACGTTACTGACTTACGGCCTTCTGTGATCGCGTAATTGATTGCTGCACGAACAAGGCGGTTTGTCCCTTCTTCAGAAACAGGCTTGATCCCGATACCGGATGTTTCTGGGAATCGGATTTTGTTAGCACCCATTTCATCTTGAAGGAAAGTGATTAATTTTTTAACTTCATCAGAACCTTTTGCGTATTCGATACCTGCATAGATGTCTTCAGTGTTTTCACGGAAGATAACCATGTCAGTGTCTTCAGGACGCTTAACCGGTGATGGAACACCTTCGAAGTAGCGTACTGGACGCAGGCAAGTGAACAGGTCTAATTCCTGACGAAGGGCAACGTTCAATGAACGGATTCCGCCGCCGACAGGAGTAGTAAGAGGACCTTTGATCGCGATGAAGTATTCACGGATTGCTTCAAGTGTATCATTTGGAAGCCATTCGCCCGTTTTGTTGAATGCCTTTTCCCCTGCATATACTTCTTTCCATGAAATCTTGCGCTCACCTTTGTATGCTTTTTCAACAGAAGCATCTAGCACGCGTTGAGCTGCTGCCCAAATATCTGGACCCGTTCCGTCACCTTCAATGAATGGGACGATTGGATTGTTTGGCACATTAAGTTGGCCGTTCTGGTTTGTAATTTTTTCACCTTGTGTCATTATGTAACCTCCATTTATTCATTATCAAAGGGGATGACCCATAATTGCCTTATGCATTTAGAGTCAGTCCCCTTCTCATATTCATTACACCAATATTTTCACCATTTGTAAATATGGATGTTTAACCTCTTTGTTCTACAGGCACATATTCCTGCTTGCCAGGTCCTACGTAATCAGCACGTGGACGGATCAGGCGGTTGTTTGAATACTGCTCCAGAATATGAGCTAACCAACCGGATACTCGGCTTACAGCGAAGATCGGAGTGAATAGGTCATGATCGATGCCTAAGCTGTGGTAAACGGATGCTGAATAGAAATCAACATTAGGCGGTAAGCCTTTATTAGATGTAAATACATCTTCTACCTTAACGGACATTTCGTAATATTTACTTTGTCCAGTTAATTCAGTTAATTTTTTAGACATTTCTTTAAGGTGCTTGGCACGCGGATCTCCTTGACGGTATACACGGTGACCGAAGCCCATGATTTTTTCTTTCTTCTCCAGTTTGTCGAGGATATACTCTTCTGCTTTATCGACAGAACCGATTTCAGTAAGCATCTTCATTACCTGCTCATTTGCTCCACCGTGCAGTGGTCCTTTTAAAGCACCGATCGCAGCAGTGACACCTGAATACACATCAGAAAGAGTAGCGACACATACACGTGCAGTGAATGTAGAAGCGTTTAACTCGTGATCCGCATGAAGAACAAGCGCTTTATTGAACGCCTCAATTTCAACCGGCTCAGGATCTTTCCCGGTTAACATATATAAGAAATTAGCAGCGAATCCTAAATCTTTGCGAGGGGCAATCGGCTCTTGTCCATTGCGAATTCGTGAAAAGCTCGTAACGATTGTAGGGATTTTCGCTTGAAGTCGAACGGCTTTTAAATAGTTTTCCTTTTCGTCCATTACATCTGCTTTATCATCATATAGTCCAAGTAAAGACACGGCAGAACGTAAAGCTGCCATAGGATGGACTTCCTTGATGTTGTACATCTTGAAGTGCTCGATGACCTCTTTAGGCAATTCAGCGTTATCTGCTAATAGCTCTGTAAATTCCTGAAGCTCTGATGAAGTAGGTAATTTCAGATGCCATAGTAAGTAGATAACCTCTTCAAAACTGGCATTGTTTGCTAAATCATCAATGTTGTAGCCAACATATGTAAGAGTATCATCAATGATCGAACTAATGGATGATGTTGTTGCTACAACCCCTTCTAACCCGCGAGTTGCTGTCATAATAACCTCTCCTTTTGTTAAGTATTTCTCTTTACCCATTTTCATATGAGCATAAAACCCTACAAGACTATCAAATAAGTCAGTAGGCTTGTTTAAAAAGAACATAAATAAAGGTTGAGCGATTGCTCAATTCCTATACAAAAAATGATTCCCGGCTCTTCCTATGATATCACGAGAGCTTGGGATGCGCTTACATTTCCTATTATAAACAATTATCTGACTTTTGTGAATGAAAACGCATCAATTTCTATAAAAATTATTTTTCTAGAAAAATAAACCATAGCATTGAGGCGTACAAACGGAGTGGTTACAGGGGTTTCTTATCCCGTTGTAAAAGCACTAAATATGTCGAAGATGTATAATCAAAGTCAAATGATCTCAGTTAAACCGGCAGAACCCCAGTAGTATTCTATAAGAACAACTCATATAATTTCATCGCGAGGTACGCAATACCGGCTCCAATCAACGGCCCCACAGCCACTGCTTTAAAGAATGCCACCGCCAGGACTGTACCGAGGACAAGTGCTGTCGTAATATGAGGATCCTCTTCCAACAGTGTTAACCCGCTCTTCGCAATCAACGCCACAGCCATCCCGGAAGCGAGGGCAATCCACGCATAAGGGGACTTTAATGAGTCATACAGGTCTTTAAATCCGATCTCACCTGTAGCGATCGGTGCCAATACAGCAATCGTTATGATGGTAACACCCCAGTTAATTCCTTTCGACTGAATGGCCGCAAACACTTTTTCATCGATGCCTGCCAGCTTAAGAAGGATTAGAAATGTTACGGCTATAATAATGGACTGGTTTTTTGCAGCGAAGCCAATTCCCAATAGTAGCAGCAAAAACATGAATGCCTGTGACATAAGTAACCTCTTCCTTTCGTAATCATTATCCTGCCATATCAACTTTTATCAATTGTTGTAAAATTGAGCAACCTCGTTAAATTAAACTTCCTTTCATTTCCTGACTCCTTTAAAATAGAAGTAGAAGATCGGGTAGGAGGGAAGCCCTTGAATGTAGAATATGTTTATCGAACGATGAGGTTCATAATCGTTTTAGCCATTGTCATGCTCTCATTGATTTCACTCTATTACATATGGAAGCTTGCTTATCCGTTTATCATTGCCATTGCCATCGCGTTACTCATCAATCCTCTTGTGAATTGGCTTGAAAAATGGCTGCCGAGGATATGGGCAGTTGCTTTATCTCTCATATTGATTATTGCGATTTTTGCGGGGCTTATCACCTTATTGATTGCTGAAATTGTTTCCGGAGCGAATTATTTAGCTGAAGAGCTTCCTAAGCATGTGCAGACCTTGGTCAAATATGCGGAAGATTTCGTCGTAGGGCATGTGCTTCCACTGTACAACCAGTTATCAGGTTTATTCAAGAACCTTGAAGCCGGACAGCAGGATACCATATTAGAAAATGTTCAAACTGCTGGCACGAAAATCGCCACATCGGCAGGCGATTTCCTGCAAAACTTTTTCACCAAATTACCACAGTTGATTTCATGGATTCCAAACGCCGCATCCGTCCTGATTTTTGCCGCTTTAGCCACGTTTTTCATCAGTAAGGACTGGTATACATTATCTGCCAAAGCAGAGAAAATCATTCCAGGAAAAGCGATGAGCAGCGGAAGAAAGGTATTCATCGATCTGAAAAGGGCCCTATTCGGATTTGTAAGGGCACAGTTCACCCTCATATCCATCACGGCTATCATCGTGTTAATCGGATTGATCATACTGAGAGTGGATTACGCTATCACCATCGCACTCGTCACGGGGCTCGTTGATATTTTACCGTATCTTGGTACAGGAGCGGTTTTCGTACCTTGGATCATTTATGAGTTTATTACAGGGAACGTCGGATTAGGAATCGGTTTATCCGTTCTCTATTTGGTTGTTGTCGTACAGCGCCAAATCATGGAGCCGAAAGTCCTGTCATCAAGCATCGGACTCGATCCACTCGCCACCCTGATCGCTCTCTTTGTCGGCTTTAAGCTCATCGGGTTTCTTGGATTGATCGTCGGTCCCGTTGTGCTGGTGATTCTATCCACCCTCAAAAGAGCCGGTGTTTTTGAAGATACGTGGAAATTTATTATGGGTGTAAAATAGGAAAAAGCACTGCTCCCCTTGAGCAGTGCTTTTTGTATTATCTGTATATAATCACATTCCCATTATTGCTCCAGCGCTTGAATAGCTTATAAATGAACGGTTTGAACATTTTACGTGTAGGTGGCAGTAAAAGCAGGAACCCTATTGCATCGGTAATAAAGCCAGGCGTCAATAGAACGACCCCTCCGACCAGAATGCATAATCCATCAATGATGGCATCTCCGGGCAGCTGACCGGACTGCATATCCTGCTGTGCTTTTCGAAGTGTTTCCATTCCTTGTTTTTTCGCCAAATAAGCTCCCAGAATTCCTGTTGTAATAATCAGTAAAACGGTCGGGATCAAGCCAAACGCTTGTCCGGAAAGAACAAGCAACCCAATTTCCAATGCGGGCACGATAATTAATAATAACAATATATATCTCATGAGGGATTCCTCCATAAATTTAATACTTATTGTTCTCTATTATAACATATTAAGAATTTTAAGGTATTATGTGAGGATTGTCTTAGTTACAGACAAAAAGCCAGAGTCCATTCCAGACTCTGGCTTTTCATATTTCAACTTATAATACGCTTGCGTGTCCGTTATAGATGACACCGCGAGTAGCGTCTACTGTAATTTCCTGACCATTTGTGAATAGAGAAGTGGCATTGTCCACACCAACTACTACAGGAATTCCAAGGTTGATACCTACAACTGCTGCATGACTTGTCAGACCGCCTTCTTCAACGATCAAGGCAGAACATTTCTCAAGAGCAGGCATCATGTCTTTATCAGTCCCGATTGTCACAAGAACTGATCCTGGTGTAGTATTCTTCACTGCTTCATCTGCAGTCATCGCCACTACGGCTTTACCATAAGCAGATCTACGGCCGATTCCTTGGCCTTTTGCAACGACGTCGCCTACCACATGGATTTTCATCAGGTTGGTTGTTCCGGATTCACCTATCGGAACACCAGCTGTGATGATAATGCGATCTCCATGCTTCGTCATTCCTGAATTGACGCTTTCTTCTACTGCCATATCAAGCATTTCATCAGTAGTCGTCACCTTACGTCCAACTGTAGGGTAAACGCCCCAGACAAGTGCCAATCGACGTGATACGGAATCTGTTCCCGTTACTGCTACGATTGGAGCTTTTGGACGGTATTTAGAAATCATGCGTGCTGTGTGCCCGCTTTCCGTTGGAGCCACAATTGCATTAACGTCAAGGTTAAGAGCCGTGTGCGCTACAGATTGACCGATGGCATCCGTCATATTATGCTCACTGTCTTTGCTGCGTGCCGCCAGGATATCATTGAAGTTAAGGGCTGTTTCCGCTCTTGAAGCAATGTTGTGCATCGTTTGGACCGCTTCAACAGGATACGTACCTGCAGCTGTTTCACCAGATAGCATGATCGCGTCTGTACCATCGAAGATCGCATTGGCTACGTCACTTGCTTCTGCTCTTGTCGGTCTAGGGTTGCGTTGCATGGAATCAAGCATTTGAGTTGCCGTGATGACAGGCTTACCCTGTGAGTTACATTTCTTGATCAACATCTTTTGGACCAATGGTACTTCTTCAGCAGGGATTTCAACACCAAGATCTCCACGAGCCACCATCAATCCGTCTGATACCTCAAGGATTTCATTGATATTGTCTACACCCTCTTGATTCTCGATCTTAGGGATGATTTGAATATGGGAAGCGTCATGCTCTTCCAATAATTGACGGATTTCCAGTACATCAGATGCACGGCGAACGAATGATGCCGCAATAAAGTCGACACCCTGCCCAATACCGAATACGATATCTTGAGCATCCTTATCCGTAATCCCTGGAAGGTTTACGGAAACTCCCGGTACGTTCACACCTTTTTTATTCTTTAAAACACCGCTGTTGGCAACATACGTATGAATCTCGCCATTCGCTTTATCGATTTCCGTTACTTCCAATCCGATAAGACCATCGTCAAGAAGGATTTTAGAACCAACATGAACATCATCGATTAATCCTTCGTATGTAACGGAGAATTTCTCAGTTGTCCCGAGTACTTCTTTCATGGAAACGATGACGTTTGAACCTTGTGTTAATTCGATTGCACCATCTTCCATATTATTCGTACGGATTTCCGGACCTTTTGTATCAAGAAGGATCCCGACTGTTTTACCGGCTTTTTCGGCTGCTTCACGGATATTGACGATTCTCTGTCCATGTTCTTCATGGTCACCATGTGAGAAGTTTAAGCGGGAAACATTCATTCCGGCTTCGATCAGTTGTGATAACTTCTCTACACTCTCACTTGCAGGACCGATCGTACATACTATTTTCGTTTTTCTCATTTTCTTTACCTCCTGAAATCTTACAACAATTTAGATTGAAAGCTCTTTGGAAAGTCTGTACATGCCTAAGTCAATTTGATGCGGCTTGGCAAGTGCTTCAATAATATCGTAATCAACTAGTTGATTTTTCTCAATTCCTACTGCTCTTCCGCCTTTTCCTTCCATCAATAACTCTACTGCACGTGCACCTAAACGGCTTGCTAACACGCGATCAGATGCGGTTGGTGTTCCACCGCGCTGAATATGGCCCAGGACAGAAACACGTGTATCCATTCCCGTAGCTTCAGTGAAACGATTAGCAAATTCATTTGCCGACATGACACCTTCTGCCACAATGATGACACTATGTTTTTTCCCGCGCTCCTGACCCTTTTTCAGACGGGTCACGACATCATCAAGATCGAATTTCTCCTCAGGGATCAGAATGGTTTCAGCACCGCCTGCAAGACCGGACCACAGGGCAAGATCTCCTGCATTACGTCCCATTACTTCGATGATGAATGTTCTTTCATGTGAGGTTGCCGTATCGCGAATCTTATCAATCGCGTCGATGACCGTGTTCAAAGCCGTATCGAAACCGATTGTATATTCTGTTCCCGGAATATCGTTATCGATCGTTCCCGGTACACCCACACATGGATATCCCCATTCAGTTAAAGCTTTTGCTCCTTGGTACGAACCATCTCCACCAATGACAACAAGACCTTCAATTCCATGCTTCTCTAATTGCTCGATGCCTTTTTTCTGTCCTTCTTTGGTCTTGAATTCTTCACAGCGGGCTGTATACAGCATCGTTCCGCCACGATGAATGATATCTCCAACTGAACCAAGTTCAAGCTTCTTGATGTTCCCGTTGATCAGTCCGTTATACCCCTGATAAATACCGTACACTTCAATATCAAGGAAAATGGCTTTACGCACAACCGCACGAACGGCTGCATTCATACCCGGTGAATCTCCACCACTTGTTAATACACCAATCTTTCTCACTACGATCACCTCATTAAGAAATATGCCTTTATATGTAAATGAATGGTACAACTTGTTAATGGTTTCACATATATCTAAGAAAAGGAAAATGGAACAAACTATCCTGTTGCATTCATTACATTATTATGGACCAATAGACTATGGATTATTTCTAAAATAACACGAAGATTCAAGGTTCTCAACAAGTTACTCGAAGGAAATGCTAAAGACGAAATAATCTATTAAATGGAAGCGTTTTAATTGTTAAAACCTTCAAAATACCGTCACAAATCTTTAATTGTATGGAAAATTAATGAAAAAGACTGACAAAAGGTATTTCCTATTTGTCAGTCCATAGTTCATTATGATTTTACCCCAATTAAATCATTTAAAACAGAATATTCACCCATCGCTTTAAATTTTTCATAGCGATGCTGGATCAATTCATCTTTTTTCATGGGGATTAATTCTTTCAATGATGCCTTTAATACATCATTGATATATTGAGCTTGCTCTTCGACACCTTTATGAGCGCCGCCTTTGACTTCCGTGACGATTTCATCAATGATTCCGAGCTCCTTCAAATCCGGTGCTGTAATCTTCATGGATTCAGCCGCACGTTTCGCTTGTGTGGAATCCTTCCACAGAATGGCCGCCGCCCCTTCAGGTGATATCACGGAGTAGGTGGAGTTTTCAAGCATATGAATATGGTTTCCGACTCCCAGTGCCAGGGCACCTCCACTACCACCTTCACCGATGACCATGCAGATAACGGGAACGGTCAAGCCTGCCATTTCTACAAGATTTCTTGCAATGGCTTCACTTTGACCTCTTTCCTCTGCCGCTTTACCGGGATATGCACCCTTTGTATCAATAAAGCAGATGATCGGACGGTTGAACTTGTCCGCTTGCTTCATCAATCGTAAGGCTTTTCGGTACCCTTCCGGATGAGGCATTCCAAAGTTCCGGCGAATATTTTCTTTTGTATCTTTCCCTCTTTGGTGCCCGATGATGGTCACAGGGACATCATGAAATTTACCTACGCCTGAAACAATGGCTTCGTCGTCCCCATACAGACGGTCTCCATGCATTTCGATGAAGTCCGTAAACAGATAGTCGATATAATCAAGCGTCGTCGGGCGATTCGGGTGTCGTGCTACCTGAACCCTTTCCCACGGCTTCATGTTTTCATAGATATCATTTTCAAGCTTCGTGAGCCTGTTCTCCAGTTTCTCGATTTCATTTGATAAATCGACGTCGGAATTTTGAGTGAACTCCTTCAGCTCGGCTATTTTTTTCTTGAGCTCAAATACAGGCTTTTCAAATTCCATCTCATTTACCATGGCAGATCACCGTCCCACTGATGTATATCAAGTACTGTCCCGATTTTCTCTTTTAACTCGAGCCTCGAGATGACTCCGTCAAGTTGACCATGTTTCAATAAAAATTCGGATGTTTGGAAGTCTTCCGGTAAGTCTTCCCTGATCGTCTGCTCAATGATCCTTCTGCCTGCGAAGCCGATAAGCGCTCCGGGCTCAGCAAAATTATAGTCCCCTACGGAAGCGAAACTTGCGGATACCCCGCCTGTCGTTGGGTGCGTCATGATCGAGATGAAAAGTCCTCCATTTTCGCTCAATCGATTAAGGGCCACACTGGTCTTGGCCATTTGCATCAAGGAAAGGACACCTTCCTGCATTCTCGCGCCTCCAGATGCCGTGAAAATAATGAATGGGACTTTTCGTTTGTCGGCTTCTTCGATGGCTCTCGTGATTTTCTCACCGACCACAGATCCCATGCTTCCCATTCTGAAACGTGAATCCATGATGGCCGTGACCACTTCGATTCCGTTTACCTTACCTGAACCAGTTAAGACCGCTTCATTCATACCTGTCTTTTTACGGTCCTTTTCCACTTTCCCTTCATAATCAGGAAAGTTCAAAGGATTACCGGAAGTAAGGTCATGATCAAGCTCCTTGAAGGTACCTTCATCTATAAAACTATCGACTCTCTCCGGTGAGCTCATCCCATGATGATATCCGCAATGAATGCACACCTTTAAGTTTTTTTGAAGTTCTTTCGTGTACATGATCTTTTTGCAATCAGGACATTTGGTCATGATGCCTTCTGGAACGTCATGTTTAGCCGCTTCAGAAGGAATGGTTGCATATTTTTTCTTTTTGGATTTATTAAAAAGTTCCTTAAGCAAGGTGAAACCTCCTTAACTAATTACAGTCGCTTATACGTCTTCTGAAGAAAAAAATGAAGGTGGTAAATACTTAAAATCAATTTCCCAGGGACAGCTTCCGCTTTCGTTTCTAGTAGTAAATGCACGATATAAAACTGCTTGACTATCAGTTTAATGGAAAGGTTTAAAAAAAGATGTTGGAAATTGTCGCATCCTTATCGACAATTTCCCTGACCCTTTTATACGTCTCTTGCACAGTCTCTTTATCCTGTTTTCCTATTCCTTGAAGCATTAGGATAATCTCTTCTCTCATAGGATTCGTCATCTTGATTTCTCCACAAATCAATGTTTCAAAATCATTTAAGATATTCCAAATCCGTTGAGCCAAATGATTGGCGTTCATCATCACGATCTCCCTGAACACATCGTCCAGGCATTCCGCTTCTGTCACCTTCTCAAATAGAACATCCATCTTCTTTTTTTCAGAAAATAGATCTTTCAGCGCTTCCTTTTCAATCATCATCTTCGTATAAAGAATATCTTCCTGGGCTTTGTGGTCCTCGAGGATGAACATTCCTAACAAGTCGATGAGATGATGATCGCGAAAATCTCTTAAAAAGGTACCCTCGCCTCTTTTGGTTTCAATCAGGCCCAGCAATTCCAAGGCCCGTAATGCCTCCCTGACAGAAGAACGCCCAACGTTCAATCGTTCGGACAGTTCTCTTTCAGAAGGGATCTTATCACCCGGCTTGAGGCCGTCTTTAGATATCATTTCTCGTAATTGGTGAACAATTCCAATATATACTTTAGCGTGGGAATGGAGAGAGTTCACTTCTGACATCATTCACTCTTCCCGATTACCGCTAAATCTTCTGTCTTTTTGCGAATATCTTCCGGATCCACCTTTAAACGGGCTACTCCCGTCTCCATGGCTGCCTTTGCGACTGCAGCTGCAACAGCAGGTGCTACACGCTTATCAAATGGTGCAGGGATGACGTAATCCTCGTTCAATTCATCTTCTCCGATTAAAGCCGCAATCGCTTCAACAGCAGCTTGTTTCATCTTCTCATTGATATGAGTCGCGCGAACATCCAGGGCCCCTCGGAAAATGCCAGGGAATGCAAGGACATTATTTACCTGATTAGGAAAATCGGATCGACCGGTTCCAACCACTTTTGCTCCAGCCGCTTTCGCCAACTGAGGCATAATTTCAGGCACAGGATTGGCCATAGCAAAGATAATCGGGTCCTGTTTCATAGAGGCAACCATTTCTTCTGTTAACGCTCCTGCAACAGACACACCAATAAATACATCTGCGTCTTTTAGTACTTCTGTCAGTCCACCTTTGATCTGATCGCGATTCGTAAACTTGGCAACTTCGTCTTTGATTCCATTCATTCCTTCGGGACGACCTTCGTAAATCGCTCCCTTGGAATCACACATAATGATGTCTCTCACACCATAACGATAAAGAAGCTTAATGATCGCCATGCCCGCGGCACCGGCTCCATTTGCCACTACTTTGATTTCTGACATCTTCTTCCCGACGATCTTGAGGGCATTCACCAGACCTGCCACGGTTACAATGGCCGTACCATGTTGATCATCGTGAAACACGGGGATGTTGGTCTCTTTCTTCAAGCGCTCTTCAATCTCGAAGCAATTTGGAGCTGCTATGTCTTCTAAATTCACTCCGCCAAAGGTAGGCTCAAGAAGTTTAACCGTTTCAACAATCTTGTCCACATCCGTTGTGTTCAAACAGATCGGAAACGCATCCACTCCCGCAAAGCTCTTGAATAGAACCGCTTTCCCTTCCATAACAGGCAAGGAAGCTTCCGGTCCGATATTTCCAAGACCTAAAACCGCCGTACCATCTGAAACAACCGCTACCATATTCCCTTTCATTGTGTAATCGTAAACCGTTTCAGGCTTGTCATAAATGACTTTACACGGTTCTGCCACCCCTGGGGAATAAGCCAGGCTCAGGTCTTCAGCATTCCGGACCTCCACCTTGGATGTTGTTTCTAATTTCCCTTTGTTTACCCGATGCATATGCAGAGCTTCTTCACGCAATGACAATCCACTCACTCCTTCTGATTCTTTACATGCTATATGTCGATTCATGATTCACATGAATCTTCTGAATGTACATGATTTATATTGAAAAAAATAAAGTTATAGAGGTGGTCTGACCACCTTTTTCTATTAAACAATAATATAAATATCGATTTTAGTAAAGTATGTTATTGTAATATGACATTTGCCTCACCAAGAATCCGATGCATTTCCCTAAGAGCCTCTTGTGACGGGGACACACGTAAATGGTCCGGAAGCTGGACACTCTTTTTTTCGCGTTCATAATAAACGATGACAGGATTCTTCCCTTTGAACCGGTTAATCGTTTGATGGATGCGCTGCGTACATGCCTCTTCATCCTGATCCATGGCAATTTTCAAATAGAGCTTCTGGTCCCTTGCTTTCACTCTCGCCTGCACTTCTTCCATTGCTTCCACCTGATTCACAATGAACTGAAGCTTATCGTTACGTTCTTCAACATTTCCACCAAACAGGAGGATATTCCCCTCTTTTAGTTGAGTCATATGATTTCGATAGACATTCGGAAACACCACCGCTTCGATCTCTCCACTTTCATCACCGATTTCGAGGAAGGCCATCACTTCCCCTTTTTTCGTCCGGATGGATTTCACTCCGGTAATATAACCGCCAAATGTGATTTTCGATCCCTTTTGAAGATCGGCTATTTGCTGTAAGCCAAGATCATCATACAGGGGACGGTAGGAAGAAACAGGATGGTCAGATAAGTATAGACCCAGAACCTGTTTCTCGAATTGAAGCTTCGTATCGATCGTCATATCCTCTACTTCGACATGCTTAGGCTTTAACAGGAACGCTTCTTCCTCATGAAACAGATCGTGATCACCTTCAGGGTTGACAAGCTCCGCATGCTGGGCTGCTACATCAAGGCTCGCAAGCAACGTGGCACGGTCCATTTCGAATTCATCGAACGCCCCGGACAATACTAAATTTTCGAGAATTTTCCGGTTAATCGTTTTGGAAGATACCCTCATGCAAAAATCAAACAGGTCCTGAAAAGGTTTTTCTTTTCTGGCACGGATGATTTCCTTTAGAGCAGCTGCCCCTATTCCCTTGATGGCCCCTAAACTGTAACGGATCCTATTCTTTCCTTCCACCGTAAAGACAAATTGACTCGTATTAATGGATGGGGGCAGGATCTCAATATCATAAAGCTTTGCTTCCCGGATATACTGAGCCACTTTCGTCTCATTTCCCACAACCGATGTCAGGAGGGATGATAAGAAAAAAGCAGGATAATGTGCTTTTAAATAGGCTAATTGATAGGCGATCATACTATAGGCAACAGCATGGGAGCGGTTGAATCCATAATCTGCGAATCTGACAATCAAGTCATAAATGGTGTGCGCGACTTCTTCGGTATAGCCTTTCCGTTTTGAACCGGAAACAAAATGCTCCCGCTCCTGATCGAGGACATCCTTTTTCTTCTTCGAAACCGCTCTTCTGAGCAAATCTGCTTCCCCGAGGGAGAAACCGGCCATTTTCGAAGCAATTTGCATGATTTGCTCCTGATATACAATGACGCCGTAGGTCATTTCAAGAATCGGCTTTAAGTCAGGCAAAGGATAGTCCACCTTCTCCACGCCGTGTTTCCGTTTGATATACGTCGGGATGTTTTCCATTGGCCCCGGACGGTACAACGCGTTAACGGCCACAATATCTTCAAAAGAATTAGGCTTCAATCTTTTTAATACATTTCGCATTCCTTCTGATTCAAGCTGGAAAATCCCATTGGTCAGTCCTTTGCTTAATAATTCAAAGGTTTTAGGGTCATTCATGGGAATCGACTCGATGGAGAATGTCTTATTGGTTCCCATTTGAACGTTCTTCACAATTCTCTCTAATATACTAAGATTACGCAGTCCCAGGAAATCCATTTTTAACAATCCGATTTCTTCCAGGATATCCATAGAGAATTGAGTCAGATGGATTCCGGATGAACTTCCCTGTATGGGTACCCATTGCACTAACGGAGCTTCACTCATCACGACTCCCGCCGCATGGGTTGACGTATGTCTTGGTAGTCCTTCAAGTTTAAGAGCCGTCTGATATAATTTCTTATAATGATCAGAGCTCGTCACAAACTCACGGAACCCCTTAGACTTTTCATAGGCTTCCTGCAACGTGATGCCCAGCTGATTCGGAACCAGCTTGGATACCTGCTCCTGCTCCTTCATATTCAAGCCAAATACACGACCTGTATCACGCATGGCCGCCTTTGCAGCAAAGGTCCCGAACGTAATGATCTGGGCAACATGAAGGCTCCCATACTTCCCTTCCACATACTCGATCACTTCGTCCCGTCGGTGATCGGGAAAATCGATATCAATATCCGGCATGGACACCCGTTCAGGATTTAAAAATCGTTCAAACAGCAAATGATGCTCGATCGGATCCACATCTGTAATCCTCAACGCGTAAGATACCAATGAACCCGCTGCCGATCCCCTTCCCGGTCCCGTCAGGATCTTTCTTTCCTTCGCATACTTCATGAAATCCCAGACAATCAGGAAGTAATCACTGAATCCCATCCTGCCGATGACTTCAAGCTCATAATCCAATCGTTCTATGTACTCATCGGAAATCGACTCTACCCTATCACTCAGGCCTTTTTCACAAAGATGGGTCAATTCTTGAAGGGCAGACACCCCTTCAGGCAGAGGATATTTCGGGAGGAGCTGCTGATGGAAAGGGATGGTCAGGTGGCACTGATCGGCAATCTTCATCGTGTTTTCAAGCTCCGTTACATGATCAGAAAACAAATCCACCATCTGCTCTTTGGACTTGAAGTAGTACTCCTGTGAATCCAATACGTCCCGGTTATCTTCAGATAGCTTTACTCCGTCACGTATCGCACCCATGCATTCATGGGCGAAATGATCTTCCTGGTCTAAATATTGAACATCATTGGTAGCCACCATATCCGTTCCTGTCTCTTTTGCCACTTGTTGAAGTAAAGGAATAAGAGTATCCTCAGACGGAATCCCATGATTTTGAATGCTTAAATAAAAGGAGTCCCTGCCGAACATCTGTTGATAGGCGTGGATGCACTCCTTTGCTTTTTCACTCTCATCATTCAATAAAAGTGTCTCAATCTCACCTTTGATTCCAGGTGAGATCGCGATTAATCCCTTGCTATAAGATTGAAGCCACTTCAACGGAAGCCCATTTTTAGTCTTGGCCCCGATCGCACTCGAGATCTTCAATAGATTTTGATAGCCCGTCTGGTTTTTCACCAACAGAACAAGCGGATAGGACCCTTCCTCGTTTTCCGTTGCAATATCTGCAGTTAACCCGATAATCGGTTTTATGTTTTCTTTTAAACACGCCTTATAAAAAGGGATGGCGGCATACATCATATTTTTATCGGTTAAAGCCAGTGCTTTATACCCTGATTCTTTCGCTTTATGTACAAGTCCATTTATCGATATCGTGCTAGACAGGAGACTATAGGCACTCGCTATTTGTAAATGAACAAATGACATGTTATGCACAACCTTTTTCTCAATATACTTTTATTATAGGAAAGAAACCGCAAAAAAGAAAATATGTTCTCCCTCATATCTTGTCTACTAATCCCATATAGTTATCGTAAAGACACATAATAGATGGAGATGATGAAATGGCAGAAGCTTTCTTTCCGGAATTGGTGAAAAGTTTTTTCATAGCCTTTGGTGTTTTACTAGGTGGATCCCTGCTCGGCGGTTTAGCTTCTTTTGCCATGGGACAGCCTTTATTCATTGAAATGTGGCGTTTATCTAATTTCCTTAGGATATGGGCGATCATTGCGGCCATCGGAGGTACATTCGATACAGTATACAGCTTTGAAAAAGGCTTCTTAAACGGTGAAACAAAGGAGTTATTCAAGCAGTTTTTATTAATACTATCAGCTTTAGGCGGTGCAAACACGGGCGGGATGATCATTAATTGGCTTACACAGGAGCATATTTCATCATGAGAATCCCACCCTTTTACCGGCTTCCTTCCTGGCAGCGGTTCTTCGCCGGAATGGTCGTGGGAGGCATCATCAGCTGGATGATTTTTCTCTTTATGTTCGGCACCATGCATGAAAAACAAACGCATCTAATAGAAGAACAGAAAAACGACATCAGCAAACTGAAAAACACCTTGTCTTATTTACAGGAAGAATACAAACAACTAAACAGCGAAAACGAAGACGAACTCACCATCCAGGAAGTCAAAGTGAAGATCATCAACAATACGAAAACAAAAGTTGAATTGCTCAGTATACACGAAACAGAGGACCAGTTGAGCGAAGATTTGAGGAGCCTACTTACTATGAACCTGGAAACAGCCTATGGAAATAAAGAACTTGTTAAAAAAATCATTGAAAACAAAACAGTGGAACTAAATGATAAGTCCTTCAACTTAAAGGTGCGGGAAATGTACTTTTATACGACTACGCAGATTACATTGGAGTTGAAGTATGAGGAATGATGTTGCCGGACGAACATGTTGGAGAGGCGTTAGTGCCTTAGGTGGCAGGTTCGTTTTATTTTGGGAGGCCTCTGCTGCCGGTTAGCGAAGACGGGAGAGCAGCACTCCATGTCGTAATGCATACTTATTTAAAGAAAATTCGACACGGAGGATCAATTATTCGAAAAGAGGATCAATAAATCAAAAACAGGATTAATAATCTGAAATCAGGATTAAAAAAAGCCCAATCCGGATCAATCTCTTCACAGAGGGATTCCTAATCAGGAATTTCAATCCGAATCCGGTCACTCAGACCCGTCCAGGATCCTACTCCAGCTGAAAATAGTGGTGGGTAACACAAAGCGGTCTCCCTGCCCCTTGAAAAATAGTTCAAACACTCCGCGTGTGGTATGTAGTAACTTCCTTTCCCATTTCCCCATAATCATGTTCCTTTCTGAGAAACTTTAAAAAGCTTTTTGTGTTTTATTAATGGAAATTACACGACTTACTTAAAATAATCCTAAATAAGTAAATAAAAATATTAACACCACATACTTATAAGCATTGTTTGATGATTTTTTATTGGTTGTTTTCCTTTTCATATCTATGGTCAAAAATCCAAGTAAAACAATGATCAATACATATGTAAAAGCTTCCTTTATTGACAACAGTCCAGTCATAAGTGTTAAAAGTAAAACTACACTTATGATGAATAAAAACGTAATAGGAATATACTCAGGTTTGAATTTGGCGTTTTGCAAGGGAATCACCACCCAATGTTTTCAATTTTTTCTTATTTCATTCAGCTTGCTCTCCCATAAGAATGAATTGGAATAAAAAATCGTATGCTTAACCTAAATCACTTTCTCTTCTCAGCTGTCTTTCAACTCCGGCTTTAACATCTCCGCCTGTATACACATTCTTTTTCCAAATAACTTTCCTCATCATAATACCAATGGTTCCTATTAATATCAGGACCACGCCAATCCACCTGAACACATGCAATACGCCAAAGTGATGAATAAGTACACCGCCAAGAAGGGGACCGGCAATAAACAATATACTTAACGTCGAGTCCACTATACCCGACACTCTGCCTATCGCTTCTGTTGGAGGTTCCTTTTGGATCATGTAATTCACTGCCGTAAATGTTATCCCAGTGCCAATGCCGCCGATAAAGGCAAAACAGATTGCTACCATGAATGTACTTTGATGATCCAGAAAACCTAAACCGCCTGTCATAACACCGATCAGGAGACTACCAGTCCCGAAGAACCATCCATAGCTCTTGATTGTATCCAGCTTAGTAAGAACAAGAATGACCAGAAGAGAGCCGACCCCGATAGCAGAGATCGTCCACCCTGTCATCTCTGTCTTGTTGGGAAACACTTCGCTGAATAATGTTACAAGCTGAGCGTCGATCATTTGAATCGTCAAGGTGATAACCATCCCGTACAGTATACTTGCCAGCAGGATCCTGTTCTTAAAGACTATTTCCCACCCTTCCCTCCACGAACGAAAGAAATGAGCGTGAACATCCGGGGTTGTTCCTTCGTTGTTCTCATTATTTCGCAAAGCTATCCTTGATAATATGATTCCTGAGAGGATGAAGGCAACCGAATTGATACCTATTGAAATGTCCGGGCTGAAGACTCCCGAAACAGACCCACCCAATAGCGGACCCACCACTTTCACCAATTGAAGCAGGCTACCGTTAATGGTAACAGCCTTCATTAGATTCTCTTCATCTACAATGTTCCTCACTAAACCTTGCTGAGCCGGGGTGCCGACCACTCCAACGGTATTCCTTAACAGAAGAACGAACAGAGCCACAATAGGGGAGGACACAAACACCAGCAATAGCGTTAGACATCCCCTGATCCAGTCTGAATAAATCAGAATTCTCAGCTTATCTTTCCGGTCCACAAACACCCCTGCCAACTGGCCAAATAACGTACTTGGAATAGCGTACATAACAGGGATCATGGCAATCAACATAGGGTCGGCATTCCATGTATACCTGAATAGAATGAGAACCGCGATAAAATCAAACCAATTCCCAAGATTCGATAGTGCATTAGCTGAAAAAAACTTGATGAAATTTTGATCTTTCCAGATCGATGGATTTTTCCCCATACCTGATCCCCCCACATTCATTCTTTATCAAAGAATAAATGATGAATGTCAGAGGAATATCAGAGATAAGTATCAAGCTGGTTTCGAATGATAGATTCTAGATTAATTAATTGATACTCTTCCTCATATTTCTTCAATTGAAGGGAATATACCCGGGATAAGTCCAGGTCTGTCTCGTATTCAGCCAAGTAAAACAAAATGGTATTCAGGCTGATGAATAGTCCAGGGACATATCTTGCTTGTGAAAATTGGTCCAACCCTCGATCAAAAAAGTGTTTCGCTTCGATTCTATCTCCTTTATACAGTGAGGCAATTCCTTTAATGATCATAAAACTTGCTCTCTCTCTTAAAAAAGGATAATGTTGGAGCTCTTTCTCCATTTCCATTAGTCTTCCTGTTATCCTGTCATCATCTTTTTTTGATAATAGTATGTAGAGCTCAATGAAGGAAAGGAGTGGGATAAACCCATCCACTTTCCTTCCATGCACCGCATTTTTTGATTGTGCCAAAAGAATTTCTGCATATTCCAGCTGACCAGTGAGTACAAGAAGAGGTAACCGATTTAACATTTCCATTTCAGTACGGTGATCTACTGGAATGTTCGGGTTGGCCATGGCTTTTGTAAAATACTCCAGACACTTATTCTTGTCCTCTGCTATGTAGGAATATATGTGCAGTAAGTAATAACATCGATCCCAAAATGGAAGGTCACTCGATTCAGCTATCCATTTGAAATTCCCCTTCATGAATTGAAGGTACAAACGATTCTGTATCTCCAGTTCAAAGCCCAACACTGACTGGTTTTCCTCCAGAAGCTTCAAGGCGTCACCTTGACCATATAAGTGATATTTACGAAAAAGCATTGCCATACTCGAAGAAACTTCATCGTCCTGCAGCAGGACATTGTCCCTGACCGTTTCCCTGATTTTCAGTTTATACCCCACTCCCCTTATGGTCTCAATACTCATAATGGAAGAAAGGGGTTTCAATTTCTTTCTGACTCTGTAGATATGATCATCGACCGTCCTGTCAATTGGTTCTTCCCTTGTCCAAACTGCATCCAGCAGCTCATCCCGAGTAAAAATACGGGACGGGCTCCGAAATAAACATTCAAATAACTGAAATTCCTTCCTCAAAAATTGAATTTCTTCTAAATGATATTTTAGTATATATTCATTGTGTAATAGCTTAATATTATCCATTGATTCACCTACATCGTGTATCCTTTTTCATGAAAACGCTCCATTAGTTTTTCTTTTAAAACCAAATGCTTTTCTTCTGAATACAAGTAAGTACTATCTATCCAATGTTTTGGAGAATAATTCCACACTGGTTTTGTCACATACTCTTCCCTTTCCCATTCGTACCTGGGGAAAATGTGGGCGTGTAAGAAGGCATCTGTGTTTCCGTAAATCGAATAATTGATTCGTTTCGGTTTACACACTTCCGTTATGACATCTCCAATTATGCTCATATCGAGTAAATACTCACTTCTCTGTTTCGTATCCAGGTCGTTCAACGAATTCACTTCAACGTACGGTAGCAAGACACAATACCCTGGTAAAAATTGTATATCCCCCATTACGGTAAAACCACTTTTCATCTTGGCCAGTACCATAGGATTCCGGCCAGCATGAGCAGACCCGATCCGATCTTTTTTCCATTGGTCATTGTTCATTGACATACAAGGAACCTCCAAAATTCACATTTATTTACATCTCAATCACGAAAACAAAACAATAAAAATTTGATAAAATCGAAACAGCGCTCCTATAAATACAGCACCTACAGCAGCCATCAATAGGTACCTGAATTTGAATAACCACTGGTGTTTATATTCATTAGGTCCTTCCACTTCTGAATATCTTTTTTCAAAGTGTAAAAGAAAAGGAGGATCAGCGGTAAAACAATAAGTATGATAATCCCTAGAAAGAAAACCTGATTGTAATACATCATGGATGATTCCTTCAGAAAAACTTTCAACACTTCACCCAGTGCAACAAAAAGCAAAATCAACAGCATGACATTAGATGTGAAAACGGCAGAGAGTTTTCTCCCTTTCTTAATGTCCCTTATGATTAAATATGGAATCAAAAAAAGAAGGACAAGCACTGCCGATGCGTAAAAATATGTACTTCCAGACATGGGATCCCTCCTCTTTTCCTTAACTAACAAAAAACTGAGACATCCAGGCAATATAGTATGAGCCCGGGATAAAGATCAGTTGCGCGATCACTGTCCCGAACAATCTTGAAATGATCATCATGATGGAAAGACCTTTTAATTCTGTATAATTCCCCTTCCCATTTGCCACATCATCAGCCAACACGGAAATCTTAGGATCAATAAACAGGGTAAGTAAAATGGTCGCGATACCATTGATCAATCCCGAAGCCATGGTCGCACTGTGTCCTCTATCAGGTACGATGATAGCAGCATATAGCGCAGATAGAACACCAATCGTGTAAACCGCTGTAATCATCATATTGATGAAAAACAACCTCTTTGGAATTGCCCTGAAATTGATTCCCGTCAAATATCTTCTACCCGGTTTGGCGATATGATTGATCCCTCTTTTATAAAGGTCATTTTTAAACCCAAGCTTGATCAAACGGGGCACAGAACCTCCCTGCTCTGAAAGATGGATAATCCCCCTGGAAAACAAAGCAACGAATGTAGGCAATAATACAATTCCCAGGATTGTCCCTAAAGTCGAGGCACCAATCAACACCCTGAATTGCCCTTCTATCACTTCTAATTCTCTGCCCTCAGGTGCAGCATCGATGAGACCGCCTGTAAAAGGCTGCTGCATCATATTCGACATCCTTGAAACAATGACCATCATATTAAACAAAGATAGACCCGAAGCGATTAGCTTCACCCTTGCACCGGATAACCGGACAGCATAAGCAAGGGTTTCAATGCTATGTATAATCAGAATAAATAGTGCAATCGATATAACTGGTAAAGAAACAAACTCCACGACGACAGCTCCCTTTTTTATCCAAAACATATTATAGCATTAAAAAAAGGAACATTCCGTATTTTTGAAATGTTCCTTGAATTCAGCTCTCCTTTATTTTCTATACGCCTCATACCAATGATAAGGTTGAACTTCTTTTAAAGTCTTAAATAGTAGATCACCTTCAGGATGAAAAATTCCAACTTTCACGCTCGCTCCCCAATAGAAAAGCCTCTCCTGACAAATACCACAAGGTGTTAGAACTTTGTACTCGGAATTTTCATCATCACGCACGACACAAATGGAATGAGTCACTTCAGTATCCAGTTTATGTGCTTCCAGTATGGCTCCGGTTTCGATACATAACTCTGTGGAAGCATTGATGATTTCCGGGGAAACACTAGTGAGGATTTTTCCGCTTTTTGTATACATCGCAGCAGCACCTCCCCAACCTGTCGGGTATCTTTTTTCGATTAAGGTTACCGCTTCTTCGAAAAGTATCATTTCAATATTCATCTATTAGCCCCCTCTAAAATGCAAATTGCAAACTTCCTATGTACTCTATACTACGTTGGTCATTTTCATTTTACCAGGCGAATGAAGGGCTGAAATCTTCCTATTCTAACTAGAAATCTATTGAAATCAAATGAAATGTTCGTATTTACTGATTGAATAAGTGCTCTTTCGGAGTAAACCCTTCGATCGGTACTCTCTCCAGCGTTTTATGATCCGGTTTGTACTCTTTATGATCCTCTTTTGAAAATACGATCCGGTTTCGGGAACTTATGATCCTGATTTTCCCTTTATGATCCTTTTTGTCGAAAACTTCTCATTCAAGGGCTTTCTGCAAAATAGAAGAGCACCAAGCATTTGATCAACTACCTGAGTTCTTAGGAGCAGTCAATACGTCTGTAAGGAGAAACCATGTACCAATAAGCGCATTCCTAGTCAAAAGAAAAAAAACTGGTTACACTAAAAATAATGATTTTATAGAAGTGGAGAGGATATGATGAAAGCACTCATATTTGAGAAATTTGGAGGACCGGATGTATTGCATTATCGTGATATTGAAGATGCCGCCATGGGACCGGATGAAATTTTATTAGATATGAAAGCAATCGGCCTGAATTTCGCGGACGTATATAGAAGAAAAGGAAATTATCACTTAGCAGGAGATCCACCGTACATCTGTGGGTATGAAGGAGCAGGTGTTGTCAAAAATGTAGGAGCTAACGTGAATGGAATTGACGTTGGTGACCGCATTGCTTTTGCCGATGTACCTTATGCGAATGCTGAACTTGTGGCAGTGCCAAAGGAAAAAGCCATCCCACTGCCGGATGATATATCGTATGAAACGGCTGCATCCCTCTTGTTACAAGGTCTTACTGCTCATTACTTAACGAAAGACAGCTATAGCATCAAGAGCAGGGATACCGTTTTAGTCCATGCGGCTGCAGGCGGAGTCGGACAGCTTCTTGTGCAAATCATCAAAATCTTGGGTGGCAACGTTATCGGTTTAACCTCTTCGGAAGAAAAGAGACAGGCGGCGTTGTCCATAGGTGCTGATCACATGTTTTTATATAGTGAAGACTGGAACCAGCTGGTACAAGATGTGACTGGGGGTAAAGGTGCAGACGTTGTGTATGAATCAGTAGGTTCGACATTAACGGTAAGTTTTGAAGCAACTCGCATCGGTGGGACAGTCGTATTCTTTGGTATGGCGGGAGGCGATCCTGTTTCAGTTGATCCCCGCATGCTGATGGACACCTCGAAAACCTTGACTGGCGGAGACTTATGGAATGTATTGACGTCTCATGAAGAACGGGTGAGCCGTTCCCACGAATTGTTCGGATGGATCCAGGAAGGAATGTTAAAGATCTCTGAACCAACAATCTTCCCTTTAAGCGAAGGCGCAAAAGCACATGAATATTTGGAAAGCAGAAAAAGTACAGGAAAAATTTTATTGATTCCATAAACAAAAGCAAAGGACCCTCTCCCAAACTGGAAAGGGTCTCTTCTATAAATCCTGTGACAACCGAATCATATCCCTGCATTGGATCCCATTTTCAAAAATCTCTTCCGGGTAGTGTCTGACGAAGAAGTCCAAATCCACACCAACGATCCTGAATCCACACTTTTGATAAAGGGCCAATTGGCCAACGCCTGAATTCCCGGTCCCCACTTCAATGGTCTTGTAACCTTTCTCCCTAGCGACCTTTACGGCATCCATCACAAGCTGTTTACCTATCCCTCTCCCATGCATCTCTTCTGCAACCGCCACATTCACTAGCTCGACGGTTTCGGGTCTTGTGGGAAGTAACACGTATACGCCTACGATTTTCTTTTCGAGCTCCGCTACAAAGCATTCTCCCCTATATATGTATTCTTTTACAATCTCTTCGGATGGATCTGCCAAGAGCAGCAATTCCATTGGAAGTTCTTCATCTTTCTTTTGTTTTCTGATGATCATTTCCTGCCTCCACTGAATGACTTAATCAAAACGGTTTTCGTTAAAATTTTCAATCTAAGCATAACTTATTCTGATCACACATTAAGAGAAAAAATATTCATCTAGGCATATCACCTTTACTAACCTGAAATCAATAGTATACTGAACATATTCTTCATCTTGAAGATAGTGGTTTAAAGCAGGACCCCTTATTGTAAATCGAAAAATTCCTTATTTGTAGCAGCTTACCAGTGACACTGGTAAGCTATTTTTTTGCATGTAGATTATATCCGTCATTCTTCCATCAGGAAAATCAGAGCTTACATTTTCTGTTCAATCAGTCGTGCACATTCCTCCGGAGGTGTTGTAGTCGTATCAACTGTCACATCATAAATCATTCCTTCGTGCACAACAGTGGCCTGTGATACAGCCATCCCTTCAACCCGGTCCCCTCGCGATTTCTCACGAGCAGCAGCTACGATCGGGTCACATAAGACGCCAATCCAAAGTACCTGCAATCCTTCCAAAGTAGTTTCCCATCGTTTACGAGCTTCCGCTCCTCTAAGGAAAACATCGTCGATGATGATCCCGGCTCCTTTCCGTGCCATCTCTCCAATACCGTGCATCCATGCCGATTCCAATTTTCGAAACTCTGTACCTGGACTGACCGATCCGTCTTCACAGAGCTTAATTCCGCTGTCTTTCTTTAGCATGGCAGCAGGCATAGACTCGATTAGGTCATCAATGCTGAATCTCAGCCATGGCTCGGTGAATGAATTCTGCAGACATTTCGCCAGCGTCGTTTTACCGGAGCTTGATCCGCCGTTTAGGATGATGATGTCTGTCATGGGTTTGACCTCGCTTTCTTATAATAGGAATAGATACACAAGTTAACCGTAAAAAAGCTTGGCCATAGCTCTAGAATTATTTAGACTCAAACAATCCAGTTGACTTTGTTATATGAATCACACCATTGTGAGCTTCTTTTTCAGATGCGAGGAAACGAAGAAACTCTGATAACGTATCATTTACCAAGGTCTTATTCAGGTCTGTATTTGAGGAAAGCAAATACTCCACTATTGCGTTTTCGTCTGTAATGTTCAAACCGCCTGGAAAATCTTTATAAACAATTTCACTGAAATACCCCTGAAGTTGCTCATCCCCATTTTCCACTCCGAACTTCAAGGTATGTTCTCTAGCAGATGGAAAGTCTAAATTTGGATCAAAACGCCTTAACAACTCACCAAATTCTTTCATGTGATTCTGCCCAACAGTTGAACAGTAAAATGTACCATCCGGTTTTAACACTCGCCTTGCTTCTTTTATAGCTTTATTTCTATTTGGAACATGATACAACATATGGCTGGCAATCAAAATATCAAAACTATTATTTTCAAAAGGAATATCTTCGATGTTAAATTGACTGTACTGGATATTAGGTATCCCCACTAATTGCTTTTTAACTGACTCAACCATCCCCTCCGAATAATCAGAGAGAATCAAGTTCCAGCTACGATTAATCCGTTCTCTATTTTTCAACCAAAAAGTACCGTCCCCGCATCCAATTTCAAGAATCCTACTATTAGGAGAGATGTTCATCTGTTCAAAAAGCCATAGATGCCAATCCTTTTTATTATCACTATATTTCTCGTGAATGTTTATCCGGGTATTTAGTTTCGCTGGATTACGATATTGTTCCTCTAATGAATTCAACCTTTAATTCCCTCCACACACTAAATTTTCCCCTTTCAGTTGGAAAACAAAATTAATAAAGGTTCATTTACTATCTTTCAATCTTCAATACATCCTCAGAAGGAGACAGATAGTCTTTTTCTCCAATTGAAAAAGAAGTTCTTTGACGATTTAGTTCAGCATACTGAACAACTTTACCCTCTTTAAGAAAAACCATTAAATAGATATCATCTCTACTACTGATGTTGCTGGGATCTTCAAACTCAACCCCCAACTGCTTTTCAATATGCTCTTCTGGAGTATAAGGTTCAAACAAGTAAGCTTTATCCCACTTAAAATCCGCTAATGATTTAACCTTTATAACCTCATTTTCTTGATCTTTAACCATTGAATAAATGGCCTTCTCAAAATCCTTATTATGCAGACCATCACTCTGGCTACAGCCAACGATCATTAATAGTATCAGTAGGAAGGAAACCGTTATTATTCTCAAGGCAGACAGCTCACTTTCCTTATTATGATTTGCCGCAGGTGGAGTCTACCCCCTGATACATGCACATTAATTATTTATTAGATTCTTCAAATACTCTATCTTCCCCATATCCTTATGATTATTCTTATCTGCCCGATAGCTGTCCTTGGATGAAGCCTCGTAAACACGTAAATATTGCTCGGGACTCAGCATATAATATTTCACTTCTCCCTTTTGATGCATTTCCAGATCTTCCATTCGTACCCCCGCGAAGTCCGGCAACGTGTCGATTATTCCAAACTCAACGGATAATCCATCTTTCGAGAACTCATGTTCATGCAAATCAATCAGGGTATAACCTTTTGAATTCATTACCTTCACAATATCATTCCAGTTATGTATGGATGTTTCAGGAGGTACTTCCCATCCTCTCTTATCACCAGGCACATGTATGTCCAGATCCTGTGCGTCCCAGCTCTCTTCTGTGACCACTTCCAATCCCACAGAGCCCATCAGCAATGGAGTGATTCCCATACCATTTAGCTTCCTGGCCACTTCAATAAACTCATTAAACTTTTGATGATACGTCTTTACCACTGAAAAACTCCTCCCTGAGAATACTCATCCGCAACCTGTCCACGAATTCCCCGTTTCTCAACCGGTCCTGCCTTAATAGACCTTCATCCACATAACCCATTCTTCTATAAGACTTGATTGCTTTTTCATTATCAACCTCGACTCTTAGCCAAATCTTGTTCAGCCCGAGTTCCTGATATCCCCATTGAAGCATCTCTCGCATCGCAGCTAATCCAAATCCTCTTCCCCAATAGGTTTTATCTCCAATCGCTACTCCCAGTTCTGCATGTTTGTTTAATCGATCGATGTTTTTCAAATCGATCCAGCCGATGTGTTTGCCTTCTTTCGTCATAATTGCCTTTTGTTCATATCCATTCGTCCTCTTGATGCACATGTCAATCCAGGCAAGGGTTTCTTCCTGGCTGAATGGAGGATATTTCTCCGGCATGTTCAAGTGCTTCGTTACTTCTCTATCCAGACACCACTGGTATCGGTCTTCTGCATCATCCAACGTCAATTCTCTTAAGGTTACGTTTGGCCATTCAGTCGGTTTCATGGTAGTTCTCCTTTTCATAGTTGAGTGCTTTTGTAATGCTTTAATATTTCGATTAGAACCGCTTTGTTGTATTTCGTTTTCCCATGAATTCTTTCAGCCCATTCTTCCACCGTTTCCAGCTTTGGATCCTTCATCAGCCCTTCTGTCGTACTCAGAAAGCTCTCCCAGTTATAAAACTCCCAATGAGCGATTTCAGATTTGTAAGGGATCCTGCATTCCAATAAAGGATGGTTCTTTATAAGATGTTGAGAATGCTCAGCAGCCATTAAAAAAGTATCCATCTCGACTGGCTCCGTCTGAAAAACTTGCCTCGATACTTTTCCGTTCGGTCGATGATAAAGAATTTCTGTTCCTGTTGGATGATTTTGAACCTGAACCTTTGCTGCGGGGAAGAAACCACTTACCTTTTCGCTGGTGTAATCTATGCTGTCCGAATCGATTATAATCGGATTCAACCATTGGTCACCCAAATCACAAAGAAATCGTTCCCCTTTTTCATTAAATGCGATAACGGCCGCATGAGCCTCTTCCGAGTTCAGGTTATGACCGACGGGATACGCCTCGACCCCATCCCTTTTAAACTCATCCAGTAACCATAGTGCAAGATCAAAACAATTCCCGGACATGCCAAATTGTTCCCTGTGCTCACGCATAAGAGAGACACCCCGCTGTTTCTTAATAGTTCCCTGGTTATAAAACCAAACTTTCGTTAACGTCTCCATAGGAAAATCGTTAAATTTCCGCCAGGTCTTCAAAATGCTTTCTGGAGCTAACATTTAAGTTCCTACCTTCTAAATTGGAATCGTTGATAAGTAGATTAATAACTTAATTTGTCTATGTATGGCCACTACACGCATTAATGACTTAACTATTTATTACTGCTGCTACCTAGCAATATATCTCTAATTTCCCCAATAGATGACACAATTGCGTAAGGAGTATGATTGGTTGGTTTTTCTATCCCTCTAAAATTGACCCATATTGCTACCATTCCAGCTTCAAGGGGCCCGATTACATCATGTGTCCACGAATCACCTATGAATATTGTCTCTTCAGGTTTCTTATTAAAAGCTTCTAAAGCAATAGTATAGATTCTGGAATCAGGCTTTCTAATACCTATTTGTTCTGCATGAAATATTTTATTGTGGCTGAATATATGTCCTAGTCCCATATTGACTATCTTCTGTTGAGGGTCATAAAGTCCGTTTGTTACAATTCCTACCTCATAATGCTTATTCAGTTCATTCATTAAATTTAATACATATTCGTTAACAGTAATGAATTTCATACTTGTGTTAGTAAAATGAGCTTCGAGCTGTTCAATTGCTTCAATGTTCACCTTCACGTCAAAGTAATCAAAAGCGTTCTTCCATCTTTCTCTCTTAAATTCAAATGTATTTATTTCCCCACTTACAAGTTTGTCTATTAAGGATTTTGGAGGTTGTTTTATTTTCTTCAAAAATTGTTTTTCATCCACTCCCTTTGTCAGTGGATGTTCCGTTAGAGACTGTACCAGCCCATCGTCAAACCAAGACGAATTTTCAAGTAGCGTGTCATCCAAGTCAAATAAAAGAAGGCTATACTTTTTCACTGACGTATCAACCCTTTTAATAGTTTTTATAGATTACGAAATCACTTGTATACTAAAGTTGTCTCTTCAACACAACTTCCCCCCACATCATTTCACCCGTCTTCTCAAATCCCAGACTTTCTTATAACCTTATAGCACTCACATTCTCCGGTTCCGCACTTGTGAATAATTCTATATTTCCATATGTATGTGTCAGTTTTTCTAAAAGTAGTTGCGTTGCCTTTTTACCATAGCCTCTTCCTTGATATTTATGATCGATCATTAACCGGCTCATCTCCATCCGGTTTGTTTCAGGGTCGATCCCATACATGATGAACCCTACCATGCTATGTTGATGATAAATGGCCAATGGATATTGATCTTCCATAAATTTTGATTGCAGCAATGAATAAGCGTTATCTGCGACAAACTCCTTCTGATGTTCAGAAACAGATAAAGTTACACATTCCTCCCAATTGTCAGCATTGATCTCCTTTAATGCCAGATTCAAATTAACCACTCCTTACGGATGAAACCGTCCCATCACCACGGTATCGTAGTAACGCCCATCCGATAATAATTTATCTTTATTCAATACTCCTTCTACTTCAAAACCGTTGTTTTTATAGAGGATAATGGCTTTTTCATTGGTTTCAAGAACATTCAAGGTGATTTTCTTAATCTCGTTGGCATCTGCCCAACGGATGGACTCTTTTAATAGATTTTTCCCAATGCCGTATCCCCAGAATTCTTGCAATACACATACACCAAACTCCACTTTATGAGCGATTCGCTTTAATGGTTTCCCCTCACACCTAGAGAAACCTGCAATCCTGTCGTTCACTTCACACACCAAAAAGAGATTCTGGGGACTCACCCTATCTTCTTGAATGAGGTTTTTAAAGCCCACCTCATCTATGTATGCTTCACCCTTTTCCCTATCCATGTTTTCTGTCTCTCCGTCTGCCTCCAAACGCACTTCTGAGAGACTTTTTGCATCATCTTTCCTTGCTGACCTTATGGTATAGGTTAGATTACGAATATGAAATTCTATTGGATTAATGATTATTTCGATCCACTCCTCGCATTGGGGATCACTCCCACCATCAAGCTATCATACAAAATATTATCCATTAATTTCTAAATTCTAACAACACTTATCATCCAGACCCAGTATTGAAGATGTCAAAAATAGCTAAAGAACATTCTAGTGACCTCCAGCTATTCCTCTAATCAACGATACGACGGCCAACAACCCTGCATTTTCCTAATTTGAATAATTTGACCCGTATGGTATGCCTCATGAAGCATGATGTCTAAGAGCTTTTCTTCCAGAGCATTCTGTTCAAGTTCTTCAGTCGTAGTTCTTACAAGTGCTTCTCTTAAAAGACGGTGAGCGGACTCAACACGTTCAACGACTGCACTCCAGGCCTTGTCATCATTTAGTTGTTCCGTAAGATAGAAGGTTTCATTTCCATCGAGAGTTTGATTCCATTCACGGCCTTCTAATTGTGCGGTTAGTCTTTCTTTATAATAAGTAAGATGATTTACATTCTCCCATATGGTTTTAATCGCCTCTCCATCCGGTCTCCAACTAGCCTGTTCTGCTGTGAGTCCTTCTATTGCAGGTTTGAATGGAGCATACCAACTTACCTGGTCGTATGTAGTATCGAGCATTCTTAAGAGCAAGTCAGTTCGTTTCATGAGTATTTTCCTCCTTGGAATCGAAGTTTCATATTGATAGTACTTCAGCATAAAGTAGAAAACTCCTTCTTTAAAAGGGTCGGTACAAAAATCCGCCCAGACCTCTTCTTTCATTCACACACTCTTTTTCACATAATGTAAGCCGTCCTGGAAAATAGTAAGAGCATATGAGAAAAGGAGAATTCACAATGAAAAAAGCTATCCTCATTACCATTATCCTTGCTCTTATTTTCCCATCAACACCTTCCGCATCCGTAATGAATCAAGTTAAAGCTGCTTTTATAAGGGAGGGGGATTTGTGGACCTTGATAGATAACCAAGAAACACAAATAACGAATTCCGGTAACGTCCTCTCTCAACCCAAATGGTCAACCGATGGCACCTGGCTTGCCTATCAAGTAGAGACCACTTCTGAATTTGATAAAGGGGAAACGCAGTCAGAGCTAAGGACTTATAATCTTAAAACCGGGGAAAAAAAGAGAATTTCTTATAACGGTCATTCTCCAAAATGGGCTCCCCATAAAAACCATGTTGCTTATAATAATAGAGGAATTTTAGATATCTCAGACCTCAAGCGTTTCTACAACATTGCAACCGGGGTCAGTGACTTCACGTGGCTTCCGGACGGTTCAGGATTCCTGCTATCTTCATCGGGCACTCTCAGCCCGGATGGTTGGTCAAGCGCGTCTCTGTTCATCAAAAAAGTCGGCGATGATTATGAGGATATTGTTCTTTTTGGAGGGGTGGAACCATTCTTTACACTCCCAAGGGAAATCGGGACAACGGATCAAAACAAACTGATTGCCGTATATGCCGACCAGCTGACCTATTCGCCTAGCGGTAGATGGATTTCTTTTGTTGTGTCTCCAACCGCCTCATGGTCCATGGACAGTAATATGGTTTGCATCATCGATAAGGAAGGAAAAAGCTTCGAAGTATTAGACGAAATGATTTTACAAGTAGGCGAACCCAAGTGGTCACCCTCCACTGATACGATTGCCTATATCGCTGGCGGTGGAAGAATTGTGTTCGGCTTCAAAAACAAGGACTTAATGGTAAAGGAAATGCCTGTTTCTGGAACCTATACTCCTGCCCATTACGCCGACCTTGATTTCAATTGGATCACCGACAAATCCTTGGTGGTTTCAAGAATCAAAGAACAGGAATGGAGCAATGACTTTAGTAAGCACCCTCTCCCTGTTCTTTACACGCTGGATATCAATTCGAAAAAACAAAGGAAAATAACCGAACCCCCTAAAGGATTTGGAGACTATTCTCCTCAGTTCATTCCATCCATCGAAAAGCTCGTTTGGTTAAGGGCCAAATCCCTTACTGATAAGAAAAGGGATCTGTGGATAGGAAATGCTGATGGGACTGAAGCTAGGGAATGGCTTAAAGATATAGAGGAGATTGTATTTTACAAAGGTTGATCTTAAGTTTAAAAGAGATGGAATCCAAACAGAAAGCCGGTGATATTTCCGGCTCTCTACCCTTTCATCTATTAAAGCGGCCTGTTCTTTTTACCAATCACTCATTAATCTCCCAAACAATCACATCAAATAATTCCTTTTCCGTATAAAGTAAGAACGCCCATTCCCCGCGTTCAGGTATAGTAACAGCCGATGGAGCATGAACATCAGCACCATTGTTCTCTCCACCTAGAGGAATGGTCCAGCCTTCACCATTATTCAATACAGGGTGGACGGTTCTCGTCTCCCGGTAATAACCAACCACTGTTAGTTCTGTAGCTTTGGTATTCCACAAATGCCACATCCATTTTTGTGCTGTCAGGCTTGGCATATCAGCACCAATGATGCCTGATTGATGTTCATTTCCGATTATATTCCGTCCAAATGTGGTTGCTTTTCGATTCCAATTAATTGTGTCAAAATCACTTTCCTGAACGAAGTCAGGGAGATCTTCGGGTAAAATGACAGAGTTTGCTTCTTCCTTTTCAGCCACACTCACGACAACCTCACCGTATGCCTTACCGTCAAGGTAGACTTCATACCTCCATAGTCCACTGTACGGAACTTGAAAACTCGTGGAGAAGCGCTGCAGACTTGAGTACCCTGGTGAAGGTTCCTTTATTTTTTGTGGAGATAGTACTTCGATTCGCTTTCCCGTTTCCTTGTGAACCGCTGAAATAGAAAGTTCACTCCCTTTGAATGTGTCAAAAGGTTCTTTGAAACTGAAAATATAGCCATTAGGCATATCCGCATGAAGTTCCGGTTCTGGAAAAATGCTGAAAATGACCTTATTATTCTCCTCATAATCATGTGTTACTTTCCATGTATTCGGGCTCCCGTTAATCGTTCCATTTTTCTGGACCAATAATTCTGTTGAAACGAAGAAGCCTAATAAACAAATGGCAAAAGTGGTCATGATGAAAATAACGAATTTATTAGGACTTTTTGTCTTGAACGTACTATTTGCATGAACTGCATTTCGAATTTTATGTTTTTGAAATTCCGTAAAGTGCCGGCCTTTGTGAGTCGTCGAATCCATCGCTTTCTTTAACTCATTAAGCTTGCTCTCCATCATACCCCCACCTTTCCATCATATTTTTCAGCTTAGCCCTGCCTCTGTTCAACCTTGTTTTGATCGTATTCCGGTTCAAACCTAACATCCCTTTAATCTCTTCAATCGAGCATTCCTCATAATAATAAAGCGTGATCACTTCCCGATACTTTACAGGCAACGACAATACACACCTGGAAAGAAACTCTTCCTCACTTCGCTTCAGTAAACTTATTTCTGGCAACGGGTCCTTTGATGTAAAAAGAGAAAAAAGACTTGAATTCATCACCACTCTCTTAAACGCTGAACTCTTCAGGACATCCTTCGATTGATTAATGACCAGTCGATAAATCCACGATTTGAAAAATTTAATCTCATCTATTTTTTCATAATGCTTGAAGCATGTGATAAATGCATCTTGAACAATGTCTTCGGCCTGTTTCCAATCTTTCACATAGTTATAGGCTAACTTGGTGAGCCGTTCGCCATACTCATCCATTATCGTTTCAAGCCAGGCATCCCGATCTTCAAAATCATCCTTAACTATTCTCACACGTCCCTCACCTCATTCCCCTTTAATGCTAAGACGAATCAACCAAAGTTTGGTTTCATTTTTTTATAACGCTCTTTTCGTAAAGATTGTTGTTTTTAACATAAGTTCTGCAAGGCTCTGTCAATTAGTGTGTGCTGGATGGTGAGGGGAACTGCTCCGCTTTCCGCGGACGTTCGGCCGAGCCTCCTCAGCTTAGCCGAACGGGGTCTCGGCACGCCCGTACTTCCGCAGGAGTCTGCGCAGTTCCCCTCACCATCTTTAAGAGTATTTTCATGACAGAGCTTCAAGGTGTGCAAGAAAACAATGTAACTAGAAAAAAATCCTTCTTCCTTAAAATGAAATTCAATCTCTACTTACCTTAAATGAGATTGTTTGCTAAAAAGCTTGTTTTAATTGTTTTCGATTAAGGATTCATGCTCAGAAAGTTGATTGGAGCGGAAGGATGATTGACTCCTGCGGGAATAGCTGGACAGTACGAAAAGCGGAGGGGCTTTGCCCAGGGGCGACAAGCATAAGACGAGTCTGCCGGAAAGGCGCTCTTTGCCTTTTTGGCAGACTTGGCTTATGACCTCGAGCCCCTAAGCCCCGTAGCTGGACAGGTGAGACCCCGGAGGCGCAGCCGAGGAGGCTCACCGCCAGCCCCGCGGAAAGCGAGCATCCTGTAGCGGAAATCAACTATTACTTTCTTATCTACAATAGCAACAAACTTTACAAAAAGAGCCTTTTATAAAAAAGCTAACTCTAACAGCATTCAACACACATATAGATGTATCCTTTGATTAATCCAGAAAATAACATATACTTTTAATAGATTGGAAGCTTTTGAGACAGGAGGAGAAGATACTTGGCTATTTACCATAAAGTAATAGGAGAAGGATTTCCCGTTGTAATGGTGCATGGGTGGACGCTTGACCATCAGGCGATGATGCATTCAATGGAACCGAATTTCGAGAACAGAAGCGGTTGGAAAAGGATATACATAGATCTGCCGGGAATGGGTCTTTCCGAGCCCCAATCGTCCATTAAGAACTCGGACGATATGTTAGAAGCCGTGGTTTGGCTATTGGACGAGCTGATTCCTGATCAACCATTCATCGTGTGTGGATATTCATATGGGGGATATATGGCTAGGGGAATCGTTCAGGTCCGACAAGACAGAGTTCAAGGCTTAATGCTTCTGGCACCCATGGTCATAGCTGAAACTGACAAAAGAGTACTTCCTCAGCAGACCGTTTTCAAAAGAGACCACAATTTGCTATCAGGACTCTCTTCAGAAGAAGCGGATGCATTTGCCTCCATGGGGGTCGTTCTAGGTAAGGCTGAATGGGAGAGGTTCCGGGATGATATACTGCTTCCTTCGAGCCAAACGAATGATGAATTCGTAAACAGGATCCGTGAAAATGGGTATGGCTTCACCTTCGAGCTCTCACAGAAACTTGACTATCCAGCGTTAATAATAACTGGTCGGCAAGACCATGTAGTAGGCTATCAGGATGCCTGGCAGTTAATAGAGTGTTATCCAAGGGCAACGTTTGCTGTGCTTGATACGGCTGGTCATAATGTCCAGATCGAGCAAGTCGATATATTTAACACCTTGGTCCAAAGCTGGTTGGACAAACTTGAAACAGAGATTTTGCCGCCGTTGTAAGACAAGAGGGACGGACCTATGCTTACCTAAAAACTGAAGGTCCGTCCCTCAGATTAATGTCTTACCAAAATATGATATTATTTTTCACTTACTCTAATTCTCACTTAACCAGCGCCGCTCTAAGATTGACACCATACTCCATGTATCCCTTCAAGCATGTCAGCATGTATACCCAGCCCTCTTTATTGTCAAGTAATTGGCTGATAAGGTTTTCGTTGGTCTCATCGAATCCTTCTTCTTTTACTACGACAATTGTGCTGCCTTTTTCTTCTTGCACAAATGTTATGGTTACTTTATGGTTTCCTGCCCACTCGAAGACAATCTTCTTATGCTCTTGAATTTCTTTTATGTCTATATCACCTTGTGCATCATATTCTTCGTATCTTAAAGTAACAGTCTTCCCTTCCTCCCACCTTTCAGAACTTGAAGAAAACCAAAAGTTACCTATTTTTTCAGGATCAACAAATGCCTCAAAAATTTCATGTGCCGGCTTTTGAATTCTCATTTGAGAGAGATTATTCATACTCTTCCACTCGCTTTCATATATTTTTGCGTTATTTCATTTATATACTGTCTACTATTTATTGTCCATTTACTAGGCCATTCTGTTTAACTTTCCCTCGGACAACTCTAATCCATAATCACAAGTTGATAAAATTATTTCAACTAGCCATTTATATGGAACGATACTTTAATGCAAATTTAGAAGTGCAAAAAGACACTCGCAAAGAAGTGCCTTTATATATAACTATAGATTTATCCAACGTTCTTTTTCTTTACTGGAATCCAAATCTCACTTCTATACTTTGGATCCCCTGTGTCCTTACTCTCATTCCATACCATTTCAGGACCTTCAACTGCTTCATAGCCTGAAGCCGGAAACCACTCTGAGTATATCCTGCCCCACACATTTTGAAGTGTTTCCGGGAATGGTCCAATCGATTCGAATACGGCCCAGGTACTAGCTTTTATTTTCAATGCATCAAATTCTCCTGTTTCATCACTTGAAGTTGCCACCCCGATGTAATGATCCAACTCTCCCTTTTCTTCCATTCTTCCTTCAGAAAAATTAGTTGAAGCACTAATAATACCTGTTGGTTCTACGTTTGAAAGTGCTTTTAATTGTTTAATAACCTCAGGTGTTAATCGCTCATACATTTTTGCAATCTCAGGATTTACTCCATCAAAGATTATAGGTACCCTCTTCTTAAAGCCCACTATCTTAAATGGTGCTTTTTCAACAATACGATAATTCATTTCGCATCCTCCTTGAATGGTTAGTTGAAAGGTCATTTTAGGATAGGCTTTTAATGGTGTATTCTCCCTTCTTGCTTCAGAAGGTAGAAAGCCATGCATAGAATGAAAAGCACGGGTGAATGAATCAGCTGAACTATATCCGTATTTGACAGCAATATCAATGATTCTCATACCGCCATCTTTCAAATCAAGGGCAGCCAGAGTCAGTCTTCTTCTTCGAATATATTCTGATAAGCTTATGCCTGATAAAAAAGAAAACATCCGTTTAAAATGATACTCTGAACAGAAAGCAATTTTCGATATTTCGCTATATTCAATATCCTCCGTCAGGTGCCCTTCAATGTAAGCCAATGCATCATTCATCCTTTTTAAAGAATCCATCAAATAACCTCCTTTCACCAACAATATTATTAAAGAACGCGTTAATCCATCCGACAATCTGTGCACAATTTAGTCGACACCCCTAAAGGATGTCATAGATTTTGACGATACGATTTTATCATTTCGAAGTATTGGGTATCTCCTAATCCATAGTCTTTAAAATTTTTGATTAGAAGAAGCACTAGTTCTTTTATCGGGACGTCCTGGTGCTTTTGAATATACGACATCAGATCACTATCTTCCTTAAGATAATTCAAGTAAAGGTCAATACCCTTGCTTAAAGGGCTTGGATGAACTTCATGAGGGATCGCTTTATGAATCAATACCTGTTTGTAAAGTTGATCATATCCTTTTGCCTTTAGGCTGTAGTAACTTACAGGTTGAAAATCATCACCGACTAGATGGAGGTCAATTGAACCTTGATAATCTGTTTGATCTAACCAGGCAAGCATCGTGAGAAGATTCATTTGACAAAACATATCCTCATCAAACCATAGGGCTATATCATCAAAATCCCCACAAAAGAGAGGCTGCAATGGTTTTAAGGTGATTTCAGCATATTGCGCAGTTGTTACTTGATGAACATTCGCACGCATTTCGATAAATTCATCGGAAAATAAATCTCCGCATGTTTCCCGATAACACATTGCCTCGTTGAAGGGAATCATCAATTCGTCTTCAAGAAACTGTGTCTCTTTGAAATTCTTGTACATTTCTGTTCCATTTAATATATGTACCGTTTCTGTTGGATTCACATGGACACCTCCTGTTCTGTCGACTTGATTCTGCAGCATTTCTCTATACCGTATACTTACTTATTTCTCCCACAGCTCAATCAGTCTACCTTCAGGATCTTTAATCCAAATAAACGTACCAAATTCACTAACCTCTTTTTCCTTTACAAGAGGTACATCAACTTGTGCAAGATGCTCAATCGTCTCGTTTATATTATAAACTTGGAAATTCAACATCACTTGCTGTTCTGTCGGGAAGTAAGGGTCATCTTCAGTAAAGAAAGAAAAAATGGTTTCATTTCCTGATTGGGGTTTTATAATAGTCCCATTCCAATCTTCCATTTCAATCTTCAACACTTCACTGTACCATTTCTTTAAAGCATCCAGGTTTTTAGTCCTCCAAAATACTCCCCCGAAACCTTTTATCATCATAATAAACTCGCTCCCTTTCTAATTCATTTAATTCTCCTATTAAATTAGAAATTCAAGAAATAAAAACAAATTCCTTCTTCAATCATCCGATAGTTGAAGAAGCATTATCAGTTATTTACATAGTTGGACACCGATTTTTTGAATGCATCCCAAAGAACTTCAGTTCAACTTCACCAGATTCTTCTATACTTCTTTTTTTCAGCAATATAGATTTAGGAAAAGTTTTGAAAATAGTTTAGAGGATATCTCCTGTCTTACTAGAACTTATTTATAGATAGTAAATAGAAAAGGGGAAGATAAGAAGTGATCGATCAACTAATTCCGGCTATTATTGCTTTTCTATTAGTCTCCGTTTTATCCCCGCTATTCATTGAACTCTTACGGAAATTAAAGCTCCTGCAACCGATACGAAAAGAACTTCCTTCCAATCATCAAATCAAAAAAGGGACTCCGTTAATGTTTGGCATCATTCTTTTTATCGGGATTATCGTATCGTTATTTTTTTCACCTACACCACTGATGTATTTCCTGGCGATTACGTATATATTATTCAGCTTTATAGGTTTCCTGGATGATTTTTGGAAAGCGTCACGCCAGGATCCTGGAGGGGTATCAAGTAGAACCAAGCTTATTTTCCAATTTCTCTTTACGGGGGCTTTGCTTTTTTATTTGATGAGCGAACTCGGAATAAACTCAACGATTGGTATTTATCAAAATCTCTCTTTGAATCTTCCAATAGTGGTATATTTCATTGTCATCACCTTATTTATTGTCGGTTCTGCAAATGCCATTAATTTCACAGACGGCTTGGACGGCCTTTTAGGAGTTGTGGCCATCCCTACCTATTTTTTCTTTTTTATGATTTCAGACAAATCAGAGGTGCAGCTTTTTTGTTTAATCATGATCGGATGCTTACTCGGGTTTCTCATTTATAATATCTTTCCTGCCAGAGCTTTTATGGGGGATACAGGGTCATTAGCGATAGGGGGTTCCCTTTCTTTTCTTGCCATTATCGAGAAAGTTGAGATTCTCATTCCCGTTTTATTCTTTATCTATTTTGCTGAACAGCTATCGGTTATATTACAAGTTGCTTCATTTAAATCGACAGGAAAACGAATCTTCAGAATGACTCCGATTCATTATCACTACGGTTTGAAATATGGCTGGGGTGAAACGACCATTGTTACCGCCTTTGGGTTTATTTCGTGGATTTGTACGTTTATCTGTTATGCTTATTGGAAGTTTGTTCTCTAGCCATAAGGTAAAAGGACAAAGGAACTTCATAGTTTGAAGTTCCTTTGTCCTTTTGATTTATTCACTTCTATCAATTCAGACCAAGTGAAAAGAGTCTTTCACCATCCCGCTGAATTTTTCTTGTTCTTCTAGATGGGGTGAATGGTTACTATTTTCAAAGATATAAAATGTTGAATTGGGAACAAGATTGAAAATCTCTTCTGAATACACAAATGGGCATTGAGAGTCGTGTTTTCCACAAAAAACGATTGTCGGGGTTTTTATGTTAGAAATGTCTTCTCTGATATCAAACGTTGGCAATTCGTTATAAGCATAATACTCTAAACGTTTTTGAACCACTTTTCCACTGCTTGGCTTAGAAAAGTATTCATCATATCTGCTTGGGTCATTCAGAGACATTTTCGTCCATTCCCTACGTGCGTGCTTCCGTTCTTCTCTTGTTGCATCATCGGAATTCAGGATGGAAAATACCTCTTTCAATCGGTCGTTATAGGGATTTTCATCACAATAAATGCTTTCCTGATCGTCCATATATTCATTTGTAGCTGAGGCCCCACCTACAATCAACCGTTTAAGAGAATCGGAATGATCAGCAGCATAAACCAGCCCTAACATCCCGCCTGTGGAATGTCCGGCAAAATTCCAGCTATCATACCCTAAAGCAGATCGGATGGCTTCTAAATCCTTACTGGTTTCACTCATACTTAACTCATCTTCATCTTGAATCTCAGTGGAATTCCCCGATTCTTTCAAATTGACCAGGTACACTTTAAAGTCGTCCACAAACCGGTCAGCAAAGTGGTAGCCACGCTCGTTAAACTCGCTATATAGATGAGTCACACATAATGGTTCACCATTCCCGGCTTCAAATATTTCAAATTCTCCTCGTTCTGTTTTAATCAGCTTTTGTTCCCACATGATTTATCCCCCATTCACTCTTCACGGCCTGTTACCTGAATACAAGAAAAGCCTGAGAGGAGCTATTAATTTGACTGTTATTTATCTAAATTGATTTTCCTCCAAAAGAAGAAGGTCATAGGATGTGTTAGCTTATCGAATACTCCTTCAATATGATTCTTCCTAATAAAATTAGTACTTACTATATATTAGACGATCTTCAAAGTTTGAAAGTTTCGATTTTTTTCATTTCATTGAAAAAACAGGGTGCAATAGCTGGAGATCATTTTGGTTGATCTTCAGCTATTGCACCCTTTAACGGAATGACTATTTGAGGAGATGGCGACCTGGGCTTTAAAGTTCAAATATTTCACAGAAAAAAATGAGGTTACTCAAGAAAAACTACATAGAAAAAGAAGCCCATCCTGTTTGAATAGACCCCGTTTACTTTACACTTTCTAATTGTGGTAGTTGCACTTCTCTAAAAGATTCAATACTCTTCTCACTACTCTTCTTTCAATATTGAGTACTTCCGGTAAGCCTTATAATAGCTTCCAGCCAATAACACAACCATAAATACGGGAAACAATTTCAAAAGAACAAATGGCGTTTCAAATATAAACGCTTTCCAAAATAATGCATTCTCCATACTCCAGAGACCTTCATGATATAATGTCGAATCCCTGTAGTACATAAAAGAATATGCCAAAAACATCATTCCCAACCAAAAGGAATAGCCCATTATTCTTTTATAATAGTTACCTTTTGATTGGCGATCAGAGAATATTTCATTTTGATCATCATTTTCCTTTTGCCAATATCTTATTCCACTTAGCCAGTAACCCTTTATATAATCCCAACCAAAATCCTCATAGATCCCTTTATATTCCTCGAACTTTTTCTTAGATAAATAATCTTGATAATCAAGTCGCATAACATATCTCTTATCCGTTTTTTCGAAAGTGTAGATTCCCAGCCCACTAATGTTTGTGCATCGATAGCCTTTTTGTAATTGCTCGTTCAACCAATGCTCTTCTTTTTCAATATTAATGAAAACTTTAAACTTCTTCATTTAATTCACTTCCTTTATACAAGGATAAAATATGCATGAGCCTTTCTTGCTCCATTTTCAAAATGGCGCTTCCTTCTGACGTGACCTTATACATTTTCCTACGACCTGAATTCCCAACAGGCTCGATCCAACCGTGTTTATTCAAGTTTTCAATCGCACCGTATAAAGTACCAGCCGCTAACATAACGGTGCCATTGCTCATTTCTTCTATCTTCTGCATTGCGGCATAGCCGTGGAGTGGCTCACGCAGAGCTAGTAAAATGTAATGCATGGTTTCAGACAGCGGCAATAATTTATGTTTCATGTTCTCATCCTTTATTCAGTTCAACTATATAGTTCAGCTTAATAACAATTTATTACAGTTCAACTGAATAGTCAATAGTATTTTGAAAATTCATTCTAAAAAAGCCGAATTCCTTTATGAGTGGAAATCGACTTTATTGTGTAATTTTAGCGTTAAGGAAAAATGAAAACTGGAGAACATCTGCCTCACATATGTATCACTCTAAACCGCTTTACGAAAGATTTTCATACTATAGCATCCCCAATCTTCTTGCAAATCAGCAAGATGCACAATACACCAAGCATTAAAGAAAGTTTGTCCACGTTTGTTAAAGAAGAAATGATCTACTATGCAGTAAGATGCGTGTTGAATGATTCCGTCTGAATTTTCCCAAGTAACCACATCGCCTGCTTTCATATCCTGAGAGATGATTTCGTAATAATGTTCATTTTCTAAACTTTGAAGAAAAGTTTTAGGATGTACCCATTCATGTATCATCCATTCTTGTTGGGAGATGGCAAACAGTGCGGCCGATAAACAATTACTACCTGCTGTGGATGGAAAGGTATTTGCATATTTTATTAAGTGTGAAGGTGTTTGAGCTGGATAATAGTAGCAAGTCCAATCCTCCCATTGTTGGGCAATATCCGTTATTAGGTCTTCCTTACAACTATAAGAAAGTTCTTCCCACATCGCTTTATGAAGTACTACATGCTCCTCTCCCTTGACCTCTATCAAATTTTGACTGAGGGATGATGTGTCTACAGAGAAGTCAGAGATTGGATGAATCATTCCCCTGCCCACTTCCTTTTGAATGTGGAAAAGGTCGATTTTCTTTTCGGGAGGAAGATGATTGACCCAGCCTGGAGGTGTCACCAGAACATACTTAACTTCCTTTGATAGATTCCAATACTCATAACTATTCGCAAGTTGTACCTGTTTATAAGATGAATGGTTCATGAACTCTTCGTGAGGAATGACCAAAACACTGCATAAATAATCTTTAAAAGGAGCAAGTTTATTCTCAGGAAGAAAAAACAAGTCTTTATCAGGTACATAAGCCTTTATCCACTCTTTCATAGTCTCATATGTAGGCTGGATCTTTTTCTTCAAAGTTTCTCACCTCTGTGGTCTGGAGTGCCTCATACTTTCATATACGAAAGTACTTGTTAGGGAGGCTGAAATATTTAAGCTAACCTGAATCATTTAAAATCCAATTTCAATATTTATCCGATTTTCTCCGCCAACTCTAATATAATACCCTCTGGACCACGAACGTAGCATAACTTATAACTTTCTTCATATTGTTGTATCTCACTAAAGATTTCCGTACCCTTCAATTTCAAATCCGCAACCATGGTCTCAAGATCTTCAACAGCAAAGCAAATATGTCGGATACCCAGCGTGTTGGGAAACGTTGGCTGAATACCTTTTTCATCAGACGGTGTACGATATTTAACGAGTTCTATCCACGTCTGACCGTCCGGCATCCCCATTCCTACACATGACGTTTTCACATCTTCAAGGCCAACGATCCTGTCCAACAGTTTTCCGTCCATCTCCCATTCCGCTTGCACCTCAAGTCCTAAATCAAGAAAAAATGATTTAGCCTTTGAAAGATCAGTTACGTTTATACTCACATGATCCATTCTACTAATCTTCATAGCTCATACCTCCTAATATTCCTATTAATTACAAGACCCTGAAACCATCCATACTCTCCCCAAGAATATAATGTGAAAACCACATCAGGTTCTGCTTCATAATAGCCTGGTGTATTCCTGGTTTTTCAGAGCTGTACCCCATTCCATCGAATAGAACTAATTCTGTATCCACTCCCATATCCCGTAGTCCTTTATAGAGCTCATTTGCATTGGCCAGTGGGACTCTTGCATCCTTTTCTCCATGTTGGATCAAGGTGGACGTACAGGCTGATTGAATATAGGTCATGGGTGAAGATTTAGCATAGATCTCAGGGTCATTCCATGGTGTATCTCCTACATGCATCCTGATAAATGAAGGTAAATCTGTATTCACGTAATTGGTGATCCAATTACTAATTCCGCCTCCAACTGAGATCGCCTTAAATCGATTACTATAGGTAGAGCAGAATGCTGAAATAAATCCACCTTGGCTCCATCCCATCACCCCTACTCGACCCTTATCTGCAATCCCCCGGTCCACGAGTGCATCCACCCCGGATATCACATCCTGGTAGTCACCGATTCCCAGGTTTCGATAGTTCGCCTTTAAGAATTCATTCCCATATCCTGAACTTCCTCTGTAGTTTGGTTCTAAAACGATAAAGCCCTTTTCAATAAACGACTCAATAGGATATTTTTCATTGAAGCAGCTTGAATGGATGGGGAAGGAAGCCCAAGCTGGACCGCCGTGGATGAGGACCAATAAAGGGTGTCTTTTATTCCAATCAACGTCTTTTGGGGTTGTTAGAACTCCTTCTATTTCAAGATTATCACTGCTGATCCATGAGATGACCTCCCTGTTACTTTTGAGCTTCCCCTCAAACAAACCATTCTCATTTGTTATTTTTTCATCATCTACATAGACTTCGAAGGTTTCATTTGGTCCAGCCTTACGATAAGCTAGATGATTTCCATCCCCTGTTATAGAAGCCTCCATGATACAGCACTCTGTTGTTTGGCTTAACAAGTTCAGCTTTCCATCTTCAGTTAGTAAGCCGATAAGATAATTTGTTTGATCCTGCCACATCAGTAGCATCCCTTTAGCTGTCCAACGTATTGGAATAACCGTCCGGTCAAAATCTATCAATGGTTGAATCCGCTCACCGCTCGTAAGATCATAGATTTCGAGTGTACTGTCCATGATATGTGTCTTATAGTACTCTTTCTCTCGTATGCTTGCTGAATAACATATTTTGGTACCATGAGGAGAAAAGCAAACGTCCCCTCCCAATAGCTTATCTCCACTCAGCTTCTGTAACTCTCCTGATTGACGATCGAGTATGTAAAGCTCTCCATGCTGACCATCTTCCCCATCTGGACTTGGCGTAGCCATGAGCACCACCTTTTCTCCATTGTGTGAAACATTAAATTCATGGATGTGAAAACCCCTGCCATCCGTTAGTTGATACGGAACATTTTCATCAAGACCAATTGAATCTTTTAATTCCACATACCATAAACAATCATTCTGGTATTCCCTGCCTACATGGTGGAAATCTCCATATGTCTCACTGCGTTTCTTGATTTCCTCAGGTTCCCGTGACTGTGTAACATAATAAAAGCCCTTGCCAATAGGGTCCCATTTGAATTGACTTACTCCTTCTTTCTCATTCGTCATTTGAACCCTGCCATCACCATCGATCGACTCTACAAAGATCTGATTCTTCTTATCCCCGTCACCCACACTGCGAAGATAGGCAATATGTCTGGAATCAGGAGACCATACTGGGGATGTTCCCTCTATATCGTAAGTTGTTAATGCATAGCATTTCTCCTTATTTTTTTCATATATCCATATGTGATTCCTATATGTATTGTCTTCCCAGTCAGCTGTGTTTTTGACAAATGCTACGTTAATGCCATCCTCACTCATGTTTAAGCCTGATATGGTTGGTATTGAAAGAAGCTCTTCTATACTTAGATATGTTTTTTCATTCCTATCCATTCATAAACCCCTTCCGTGTAAAATACTAATACTGCCTATCCGTTCAATGAGAAAGCAATTATTTAGTTTATATGATCTGCAAGCAAATGTAGTAATCCCTCAGCTGTTTCTTTTTTACTACTATACTTTATTGGTAATTGAAATGTAGAAACAGTAAAATGTTCTGATTCTTCACCATAGAGTGAACCTGTTTTATTAGCAACCATGAATTCCGCTTTGGCAGTCTCCATTCTAAGCTTTGCCCTTTCGAATAAGTACTCATGATCAACTGTATGTTCTAACTTAAAACCGACGAGTAAGACGTTTGGATTCCATTTCTTTATTTCTGATAATACTTTTGGGGCTTTTTTAAAATGAATGATCGGGGGTTCATCACTCGTCATTTTTCCTGTCTCCAAAATCGGATTCCCTCGTTGGTCCAATATTTTATCGACTACCCAATCTGATCCGGCAGCTGCCATGATTACCACATCAATAGGCTCAGATTGTACAATCGATTTGATTTTCTCACCTAAATCTTCTATGCCCTCAAATTGTATCAATCGCATGTTCCCATGGTTTTCAGGAAGCTTTGCAAAATAGCCGTGTAAGTAAATGACCTCTGCTTCATGGCTCAACGCTTCTTCCGCTAGATAACACCCCATCGTCCCTTTTGCTAAATTAGTATGTCCCCTGACCGTATCCCATTTCTCAAGCGTACCTCCGCTTGTTATCAGGATCTTTTTACCTTTTAATAAACTCATGCATTCACCTACTATTTTCATTTCGGATTCATATGTAATTTCATCAATAAATTACTGGCTCCAGATTGGAACATTGCATTATAGAAATCTACCAAAGACTCTTAAAAACCCTTTATAAAAGAATATTTTAGCTGGAGAAACTCTTAGGGATTTTTCCACTACTTCCCCTCTGAATTTTAAATAATATCTAATTTGTTTTCTTCTATTTGGAATCATATTTAAGGGGAGTTTACGAGGATGAAACCACCTTACTTCTTCTGTTTCCGGTCCCTCGTCAATCGGTGACCCGCCTTCTAATTCTCCTGAAAATAAATGCTCTACATCGTTGTATTGTGGCTTATAGTATTCCCCGATTTTCTGCTTAATTGAAATACTATAACCCGTTTCTTCTTGTGTTTCCCTAATAGCACAAATCGCTAGTTCTTCACCCTTTTCCAGAGTTCCTCCAGGGAGATCCCACAAAGGATAATCTTTTCGCTTAGCTAACAAAATATACCCCTTTTGGTTCATAACGATAGTAAAACATCCAGCAGTATTTTCCTTGATATTTATACCTCCTCTCATGCTTTATTTGACTAACCAATAATTTTTAAAGTCAGATCAAAATTTTAAATAATAGTAGACTCTACATCTCACTTCTTCTTCCAGTACCCGCAATGGCAAAAACGGATTGTTCATTTCCAAAGCGTTGAATCTTTTTCTCCAACCTCATCCCTACTGATAATAGTAGTTTGCAAGATGCCTTATTTTGTGACTGTGTTTCGGCCATGACTTTGTCTAATTTCACTGTACGGAACCCATAATGTAATACCGTAGTAATTACTTCTCTGGCGACGCCTTTCCCCCAGAATTCCGGTAACAATTGAAAGCCGATTTCTGTGTGAATTCCATCATGATAAGTATCAAGGAATACCATGCCGACAAATTCCTGGGAATTTTCATTGAAAACACTCCAATAATGTTTTTTATTTGGTGACTGGACCATTTCGTGAAATCTTTGCTTAAATGACTCTTCATTAACGGTTCCACCTAAATATTTTCGTACCTGCTCGTTGTCATATAATTTTTTTATAAGATAGGAATCGCTCTCCTTTAACATGTGTAACTCACATCTCTCTGTGGACAACAATGACTTCACCCCTTTTGATAATGAGGGCTGCTGCTTGTTAAGCGATTCAGCTAACCCCCATATTGTTATTAGTACCTAATCTTCCTATAGACCCCCACTCCCAGGTAATATAAGAGACCAATCCCCATAATGATCACACCATAGACCATAAATCCTAATCCTTCAAATCCTCTGATAAAGACGATACCTATTACAAAAGAAATGTAGCCTATAATGGATATGGATAAGGGAAGAATGAAACCTCTTTTACTTTTCGCCATGAAGAAATGAGTAAAACTCAAAACCAATATTGCGGTCAACACTGATACTGCAATCACTGCATCGCCGTAGTACTGCCACCACATGGGAATTCCCCTTTCGTATTACCTTTCGACGTTTTACCAAGAAAAGATCGGGTCACATATATTCCTCTTTCAGTTCCTGAAGAAGATCATTCAAACGGAACACTATACCAACTATAATTAAGCTTATTCCGAAACCCTAACTTTTCTGCAACTGATACAGAGGTTTCATTAATCTCCATACAATCCCAATACGGTGTAATCTGATTCTCTAAACAGTCTTGCACAAAAGCATGGGCTCCCTTCTGTGCAAGCTTTTTCCCTTGATGATGTGGTAACGTCTCAATGTCAATGCCGTGCACATTTCCCGCTACAACTCCTGAGAAACAAGCGCTTACAATTTCATTTTTATAAACCCCCATATACCCGACACCATGATGTAAGAACCTTTCAAACGACGGCCAAAACTCTAATAGTTTCGAATGCAAAAATCCAACGTTTTTATATGTTACGTGACCTTTGTTTTCCAACAAACTTTTTGTGATTTTAACGGTTTCATATCCTTGTTCTAAAAGAGGTTCATTTTTCTGGATATAATGATCCTTTTGTAATTCATACACCCTTTGATTGTAACCCCTCAAATTTTCGCCAAATACGTCTTTAATCGTCTTATTCCATTTTGAATGGTCACCTATCGCTTCAAAACCTGTTAAACCCATTCTTATGGCCACGGGTTTGATTACTGTATTAAAAAAATGGTTCAGTTGACAATTAAAACCCTCATTCTCTTCGTTTCCAATAAAGATAAAACCATTATTACTCCCCAGCCAAATAAATCCAGAGGAAGGAGCCTGAAAATCATCTACAAATATACGACCGGAATTCCAACCTTCAATGACGGCTTTTGATTCCAAGAGTCCCTCGTGAACTAATAATTCTTTGCATTTATAAAATTCAGACTGTTCAAGCTCTGAAATCATCCGTTTTCATCCTTTCTCCTGACTATAACCACTATTCAATTATCTGGATGAGACGCTCGATTGAACTCCCATTATTGAAGAGAACTCAGATATCGATCCTTAATCAACCCTCGATGATGAATTTCATGCCCGGCTATAATGTACGCAATCGCACGGACCGTCACTTCGGAACCGTTTGCGTTTCCGCTTTGGAGCAACGCTTCGTCATCCATGCCGCTTAGAAGAAGAATGGTGTGTTGGCGAACAAGAGCTTGATGATGTAAAAGGTCCGATAATGAAAAGCGATTGAAATTTCCTCTTCTCACATACTCATCATCATTATATCCAGGCAGCATCTCCTGTTCTCCCCTGCCAATACAGAGAAGGCGGTAGCACATAATGCGCTCCGTGTCGGTTATGTGGCCGATGACTTCCTTGATTGTCCATTTCCCCGGAGCATACTGATATTCTGCCGTTTCCTCACTTAAGGCGTTTAACAGTTTCATCGTTTCCTTTTGTTGGTCATCAAGAAACTGGAGCAGTTCTCCATCTGGTACATTGTTTACATATTCCTTATAATACGGTGGATACTCGTTTGTTTCTGGTTTCTTCAACATAGCTTCTACTCCCTTTTGCATGCTAAATACATATCAATGATCGTTTTACTTCTAAGAAACCCAAGATCTTCATAAAGCTTAATCGCTGAATTATCCTTAATGACAGATAAGCGGGTAGCCGGGTACCCTGCACTCGAACGATTGATCGAATGGGTTAACAAGTATCGTCCAAGCCCCCTCTGTTGATGATCAGGGTCTACGACTAAACTCATGATAAGAGGATAGGCTTCAAATTCCATGTGCAGACAGACACCAATAATATTGTTCGTGCAATTATCGATCACAACTCTTGAACACTCATCCATAATCTTATTATGTTTATGTTGATCGAGAAATTCGTTTACATGGAGAAGATAATCCTCTTTCGTTCCAACTTGTTTATAAGCTGGATTGGCTTTATAGGCTTTCATGAGTAAACATGCAATATCATTGTCATCTCCACGTGAAACAGCCCTTGAACTATACCCTTCAGGGAGAATGGCCTTCATTGGCTCCGTCGGACGGATCATCCATACATTCACTTCATGAATCTTGCATCCTAGTTGTTTATACGCTGCCACATCTTCTTCTACCACTTCTCTTACAATGATTTTATCTTCAGTCTCAGATATCTTTTTGACATAGTTTAATAGCTTGTGGACCAACCCTTGATAATCCTTATAAGGTGGCACAACAAATAAATCCGACATGAAATGAGGTTTCAGAAATGCACCGCCAATGATCGTTTCGCCTTCCATGATGAAATATCCGCAGTCAAAAATGGTTGCCACTTCCACCAACGTCTCTGGAGATCTTCTAAAATAGGAATCTGCATATTTTTGCCCATGATAAATGGAATAATAACGGGTGTATTCTTTCGGTTCTTGATAAACCAGCCTCAATCCGCCTTCTATCTCGATAGGTTCATGCTTATTCATATTTTTTACCCCTTTGTTTTAACTAAGCAACTTCGATCTAAGATCTTTTAAATAGATCCCTTTGCTTCATATACTCGATGGCCTTGGTTTTATTCTTTTGTCTAGAAACATATTCTGCTTCGTTTTTATCTTTATAAAAGGCGTTGAATCTTTCATCTGAAAGCGTGCCTTCAAGGATGGCTCTTTGAACCTCACAGTCTTCCTCGGTTATATGAGTGCAGTTCGAATACTTACAAGCACGGGATAATTCTAAAATATCTTCATAACCCTCTTCTATTTTGAATTTGGATTCAACTAATTCCCTGAGCATTTTATTCTTTTTCATCCCCTGCCTCCTCTACAATTCAGATAAGCACAACTCAATATTCCGACGAAGAGAAATCAAATCTTCACGTGAACGTATCTTTACGTAAAAGCTTTTTAAAAAGGTCTTACAGTTCGCTTCTAAAAACCAATAATTCTCTTCGTTTACTTGTTCTTTCCTACGTTTCAGTTCGGCTGGTATTCCTTTTAGTAACTGTTCTATTTCCCCTATGTTCACTCCCTTTTCTAACATGGCCAATATCGGTGTTACCATTCTCTCGTCTTCACCATGAACATAGACACTGTCAGAAACAAGTATCTTCTCCCACAGTGGACGTAACATGTCTAGAAGATCTTTTTGTTCGATTTTGTTATTGAGTATCAATTCGTCAAACGCGTCTGCCACATGCGCTATACTATGTGCCCAGCCTTTCCCTGGAACAAAGCCCCTCAGGTCATTTTCCGAGTTGATGTAGTTGATTAAATGATCCTTTGTTTTATAAACAGCGTTTTTGGGAAGAAAATCGTCCTCATTATCCTTGTATAAAATAACGGCGATGACAAGTGAGGTGAACGCCCTTGTAAACACGGTATCCGTGCCATTTTCACCAATTCCCTTGAATAACATATCGTCACTTAAACAGTGATCTAATAGATCACTCAATAATTCATGCTCCAATTGGTTGTCTAAGGCTAACTGAAAAAAGGTGCTGTAGATCAAATTGTCCCTAAGATCACTATCCGTAGTACCGATAAAATGCATCATGGATTTCACAAGTCCAACATGATTCTTTACGTCCCATGATCTTTGCCCGCTCTTATATTCTTGTAAGTACTTTTTCAGTTCCTGTTCTTCCATTACCAACTCGGTTGATCGATAATCCACCATCTACTTTTCCTCCTAATGAATAAGAACAATCCTTCAATTGCTCTCTTCCGAATAAAAAAAGAGACTATCTATAAACGATAGTCCCCACTTAATAATAAGATTAAGAAATCTCATGATTTACTATATACAATAAGCAGGTTTGGACATCGTACATTTAATTGTTCTTGTATGAAGTTTCATTGAACGCACGATTTACAACCTCCCTCACTAATCAATTTCCTAACATATTTAATTATAACAAAATGGATTATTTTAGCAATTAAAGATGGGAATTTTCAGAAAAATACTAACGTGTAAAAAACTTAATTACTATAAAAATCATGCATCTTCATCCTATGAAGCTAACTCACTTTACTACTGGCCAAAACACTGAAGCATCCTATAGTGGGGAAGTGACCGATCATGGTCACTTCTCTTTTTGATAAAACCGTCGCACTTTCGCACGATTGCCGCAATCGGCCATTGAACACCAGCGGCGACTCCGGTTACGGCTCGTATCGAAAAATAACCATCCACAAGGATCTCCCTCACATTGTTTGACTCGTTCCAATTCTGTTTTTGAAACAAGTAAATTTACAGCAGATTGCAAAATGGGAGGCAGCATAGTGTCCAGATTTTTCTCTGGTTGTTTAAACTTCAACATGTATTGATCCTTCTCATGGATGACTTGCAAAGAACGATAGAAGTGGCTCACGTATTCATTGAAGCATCCAATATCCTGCTCGTGCGGCGAGGTTCTCTTTGAAATGCTCTTGAAAATTCGATACATGACTTCACGCATTTCGATCACCTGCTTCAGGACTTCTTCTGCTTGAGAAGGGTTTTCCCTGGCTTCAACAAGAAGATCTTGTGCCTGTTCGGCAGTCAAGACTTCAGCATGGACCGACCAGTCGATCAATTTAGCATAACTCGTAAACCAATCCCGTCTTTTCTCCGCACTTTCCCGCCAACTGACGGTATTGATGAAATCCATACACAAACGTTCTCCGACCATCATATAAGGGTTTGTTTCCGACATAATCATGACTCCTTTACTCTAACCATCATAATACATATTGACAGTTAGAAACAACCGGAGTAAACTTATAACCAGCTAAAGTGTTTTTGATGGTTAATCACAAATTCAGGAGGTACTAAGATGAAGAATTCGATGTTGGCAGCTGTTAAAACGTTGTTGAAGGAAACATTCCAAGGACCTGAAGGAAGCGGAAGCTGGTACACAGAATCGAAGCCGGGCAGTGGTTTATTCGGAACACTCGACGGATTATCTGCAGAAGAAGCTTCTATACCAGTCAACGGCACGACAATCGCCGCCCAAACCGATCATACGCGCTATTATTTATGGGTTGCGAGATCATATTTGAATGGAGAAGAACCCGACAAGGACTGGGAAGCTTCCTGGAAAATCACTAGCGTAGACACAAACACATGGACACAGTTCTCTTCTGAACTTCAACAAGAATACACTACACTCCTTACACAGATTGATTCACTTAACTCCTTAGATGAACAGACATCAACGGGTCTGTTGGGAGCGATCGCCCACTCCGCCTACCATCTTGGTTCCATACGACAAATGATCAAAGCGATCAAAGTCCCAAGCCAACCATAAGCATGAAAAAAGTAAGCATGAAAAAAGTTTAAGAAGAGTATTCCGGGATGAATTAGGTGTCTCTCCTAAAGAGTTATCACGTATTATCCGCTTCCAAAGTATTTTGAAAGATCTTCATTCTGTTCATAACCCACGTCTTATGGAAGTCGCTCTTAACTACGGTTATTATGATCAAGCTCACTTTAGCAATGAATTCAAACAATTTTACGGACTTGCTCCGAGTATTGTTTTTCCTACCTGAACCTAATGTTGTCCGTTTTTTACAAGTTTGGTCACTTTGAATAAGGTATCCTAGAGAAGAAAAAGCAGGAAACAAGGAGGAAAAAACAATGAAACCAAGAATTACCGTACTAACTCTCGGAGTAGATAATCTGGAAAGATCACTTGAATTTTATAAAAACGGTCTACATCTTCCAACTGAAGGGATATTGGGACAGGAATTTGAGAATGGTGCTGTGGCCTTCTTCGATCTGCAAAATGGATTAAAACTGGCCATCTGGGAACGGAAAAGTTTAGCGAAAGAAGCAAATGTCCCCCTCTCTCCCAGAAGTCCCTCTGAATTCACAATCGGCCATAATGTAAGCAGTAAAACGGAAGTGGATCAGGTGATGCTGGAAGCAGAAACAGCCGGGGCGAAAATCACCGACCCTGCCAAAGATACATTTTGGGGAGGATATTCTGGTCACTTCCTGGATTTAGACGGACATTTGTGGGAAGTTGTGTGGAATCCAGAATGGGAAGTAGAGGACTAAAAATGTTATGGCTAAACCTTGGCTTTGGATTGAAATTGGCTTTAGAAAGACAACATTAATAGATAACAAAAAGAACATTGGGGGTTTAAGCTCTTCCCAATGTTCTTTTTCTTCAATTAACCTGCCTTATCGTATTTTCTAATTAAAAATTAAAGGAAAAGTAAATATTACGAAAGCTGCCCAAAGTCCGTAGACCGGTAAATACTTAGTAACGGAATCTTGGATCGTCGAAGGTCCGGTTTTGTTTTGTAGAAAACGCATATAGGAGAACATAATCCAAATTAGATTTGCCCAGATAAGTATGTTTACACCTAACACAGCAAGTCTGTTTGGAGTAATCCCATAAGAAGAAAGTCTGAACACTATGGCTGACAATGCCACACTGTCAATGATAAGGGCAAGAACAATCAGGACAAAATTTATATAGTCTGAAATGTTTTTTTTCTCATCTGAGTCGCTTTCGGTAATGGAAAATATGGTAACGACCAATACACCTAGAAGTATTCCGTTGAAGGCTATCAGGAAATTACGGTCCAAGAATGGATTTTTTCCGAGCCATATAACTGCAATAAGATAGACCAACAATGTGACCAGGACAAGAGGGCTAAAAATTTTAGCTATATAGGGTGTAATATTCTTAGCAAGTTTCAGATTCATTGAAACCAAGTATGCAGCCACAATAGCTAGAGCAGAAGCACCAAATAAAACGACATTACTAAAATAAAATTCCTCTATATCCAAGCCGATAAAGCTGAATAACTGCATGGTTAATGCTGCCAGTATCATTCCACTAACAGCCATGCTGGCGTAGAGAATACCATATTCCAAATTAAATTTGATATAGGCTAATCTAGTACTGCCTTTTGAATACTCATTTCCTGTAAATGCAAGCCCTAACACGATCCATAAGAATATGGGAACGTGTAAATAAGCAAGGATAATACTGTCTTTATCATTTAAAGGCAGCATATTAAGATAAATCCCAGAAATCAGGAACAACCCTACAAGGGAATAAAGAACACTTTTTTTCGGAGTATTTTTGTAAACAAAATAGGTAGCAATAAAAGGAATTATACCAAAGGCCAGGTTAATTGGAGCGATCACTTCCTGTTCGACAAAATGGAAAATGATCCTGGTAAATATCCCTGCCATAATGGCTAAAATGCCCATGAATATGAAATCTTTTTGGATTTTGGAATATTTTTCTGTATTTGCTGCCTCCTTGAAATGCAATCTTTCATACCAAACGCCAAGGACCTGAGAATCAGGATTTTGTTCCCATGCCTGTAAGAATGAATGTTTAAAAGCTTTTGGATCTTTTCTATATATTCTCTCCAGTTCATGAGGGTTATCTACGTTTTCAATAATCGAATTGTTAGATTCCATCGTAATACCTCCCCTAATAATTGTTATTTTTTCTCCACAATGTTTAACTATCTTCGTCACTTTTGTATTCTAAAATATCCCCAGGCTGACACTCCAAAGCCTTACAAATTGCCTCTAAGGTGGATAATCGAATCGCTTTTGCCTTTCCATTTTTCAATATAGAAAGGTTAGCCATCGTTATCCCAACCCTACCTGAAAGCTCTGTTACGCTCATTTTCCTTTTTGCTAACATCACATCAATATTGATTATAATTGCCATTGTTATTCACCTCAGACCGTTAAATCATTTTCTGATTTTATATCAATTGCTTCTTTTAAAAGTTTCTGCAGAACTGCCGCAAACACTGAGATAACCATCGAAGCAAAAGGAACAACCAATCCGACAAATATAACTCCTGGAGCGTCGTCTACTTCCGCAAAGATATAGAAGAGCGGCAAAACTAGTACATGCAAAATACTGATTGTGATTGCACAATATTTGATATTCTTTAAAGCTTTTACAGATAGATCAGAGAAAGCTTTATTTTTGTCAATGTAGCGCAGGAGTTTAAAAGCCTGAAACAAAGCAAAATAAAAAGGTATTGCTGATGCATCAAAAACGATGAAAACGAAATATTTTATAATCGCAAACTCTGAAAGTAATGTTGCTGAAAGGTCCGCCATCTCGGGCACCAAAAAGATGCACAGAGTAAGAACTGGGACTCCTAAAAAAATAACAGCTATTTTTAAAAACAACGTTGGAATATTTTTCATAAAAGCACCTCATTTATTTATTCTGATTTTGATTTTAATACAAAGTTTATCGATTTACAATAAATATTTATTAATTAATATAACAATTTTATTGTAAATTGTTTGCGAATTAAAAAAAGGGGAACCTTTGACTTAAAAGGTTCCCCCTTACTTATTCGATTAATAGCTCCCTTATTGAGAATTAACACCTTTATAAAATTTTGTGCGCTTATTTGGTTAACCTGCCCGTTAATCCAACAACTTCAACAAAAAAAGCGTTAACCCTTCTTAAATCAACGCTCCCATTAGTTGAAGACTTGATTTCGAGATATATTAAAACAGATCTTCAACTAACGGACTCTTTAATTGAAGAGAACAATTTCTATACAATCTCTACAAAGTGAATGATAAATGAATCAAGTTGCTTCCTCTCTACAACACTATTACATTTTTCAAGATCGACTAAAGGATCGGATCACATAGATCAACTTTATCTTCACTTTCTGTCCATTTCGAATAAATTTCTAATGACCACTTATCTGGTACTCTATTATATCCATTCTCAGTAATCCATTTGTGCAAATGAGTATATACTTGAAAAATTTCTGAAGCATGCCCTTTAAAGTTTAGAACTGCATACTTCTGTGCAGGGACAACCAAACTAACCATCTCGTCAGGAATATCCTCAAATTCATAAACCTCGAAACAAACCCAGTATCCATCGTCTTCTTCTGAACTCTCTGCTGCTTTAAAAGCTCCAATAAGTTTAACTGGCTCAACAAGTTGTTTAATCTCAGCTTTACGTCGTTCTAATGACATAGAAGCTTCAGGAATCTCTTGACCATAACCCGTCATATCTTCGCAAACTACACGAAATCCAACTAACTTCTTCTTTGCAATTTCTCTAACACCAATAAATGTTATAGAGTTCATTTTTTCCATTTCTTTAATCTCCTTTGAGTTTTATTCCTTTCTTTTAAATATTTCTGAAAAAGGATATTTTTTCCTCCTTTTTTGTGTAAACAAAAACAAGAATAGATTACTCTGCAACGAGAAAGTTACCTAACTTAATATGAACGATTCTGAAGTATTCCCGAGGTCTCTGTACTTGCAAATTATTTTCTTATTTATACCAATATATCGAATTCAAGTCTTCAACCAACCTGCCCTTTACTTTAACAAAGGGCTGCTGCTTAATCAGCAAACGCCCCCATATATGGAATAAGAGTTACAAAATTTCATTAATTGAAAATTAGCTTTAAATAATCTGCGTGACCTCTTATTAGTTCAATTTCTTCGTCAGTTGATACCCAAAAGAATTGAAAAGTAAGTCCTTTTTCTTCTCCTCCACCTGTAGGATTGTGCTCCCATTCATCAGCAATTTCATTACAGTTTATCTTATAAAAATACCTATTATGTATAGAGCCATCATCATTTTCCCAATAGTCTTCTGTTATCAAATGATTCACTTCAAAACTTTGAATTCCAGTTTCTTCTTTAATTTCCCTAATTACTGCGTTATATGTGTCTTCTTCCTCTTGTACTGTACCTTTAGGTATTTGGATTCCTGCCTCAGGGATATCCTTGTGCCGAAATACCAGTACTTGTGTCTTTTCATCTATTACTCTTATGACGTATCCATAAGCTTTTTTTATTGGTGTCATAAATACACTCTCCAATGTTAATTTCATTCTCCATAATTAGAGTATAGTACAGTTCACCGTAACGCCTTTAAAGGTAGCGAATTTCAAAAATTCCCTCCAAGCAAAAAAGGATCTGGAGGCTTACTTTCAGATCCTTTCCATATTGAGGCTTTGAATTCCTTTTTTTCACATATTTTCACTGGTAACTACTTATTAATTCGTTTGTTAACTTCAATCGTAATGAATTCCGGCAAATAATTGGGAGTACATCCTTTTGAGACCATTTCATCTTTGTAGAGACCCGTTTTCTCACCAAGTTTAATACATCGTGCTCGATACTTTTCATCATAAACGCCTATCCAGCCTGCGGTGAAATTCATAGCCCATTGAACTTCCGGTTCTTCCTGCGTAATAGTAGCTTCAATTGCAGATAGTAAGTCTGCGGTGTTATCGGGCGGTGTTTGTCCAGTCCATCTCAACCGTCCTTGAAAATACCAGAAAGCTCGCCTTTGAAGAGCAGATGAACTATTTTTCCATGACTCCATCAATGCCATGTTCTTCTTGTCTTTGGTGAGCTGATTAGCCATTAACCAATCCATTAAGTTATTTCGCTCATCATATGTGTGAGTCTGCATATCCTGATCAAGCTTATTTAGTACATCTTGTGAAAGAAGTTTTTTGTCCATAATTAAGATTGCCAATAGTCTTGGCAAAAACTCTCCGGTTGACCAAAGTTCCATAGCTAGTTCGTGATCTTTTTTAATGTCCTTCGCGATTTTTCGTAAGTCGCCCAGCTTCGTTTTACTATTGATTTGAGTTAGTATGTTTTCTGCTTTTGAAGAGCGTTTTATTTCTGTGGTTTTATTTTTATTCATTTAACACAACTCCTTATTAAAGCTCTGTTAGTCATTGGCCGAATATCAATATCTTATTGCAAACAATTGTACCATATCAATGAAACAGGAGTGATTCATTTTGCCGTTATTTATAGTACGGTTCATCTAAATGCATTGATAATATATATGAACATAATTAATATTCCATTGTATAATTAAACTATGGAATTTTAAGTTAACTATTATGGAGATTGTATTATGCCAAAAAATGATTCTACCAATTTCGTTTTGAATGCAAAAAGCAAACAGTTTTACTGGGAAGGTAATGGTCAACTGTCCATTAAAACATTCTTTAATGGTAAAGCCCATTATAAGACTAACAAAGGATTCTTTGCTGTTGAAGAGAGTAGATACCTACTCCTCAATGAAGGTGCATACACAATTTCAATTGAAGAACCTAAAGTTGTAGAATCCTTTTGTCTTTTCTTTAAAGATGGGTTTGCGGAAGAAGTCCTTCATTCCTTAAAAGAAACAAATGAGCGACTTCTAAGCGATCCGTTTAAGGATACAAGTTCAATAGGTTTTTTTGAAAAAACCTATCATAAGAATAATATTCTATCTTATCAACTGGAATATTTCATGCAAATATTACCCAGTCTTGATATTGATTCCGTTGGTTATGAGGAACAATTCCATAAGATAATGTTTTCTATTTTAAATGAACACATAAATACATATACAGAAATCGAATCATTACATGCAATTCGTAATTCTACACGTGAAGAATTATACAGAAGGATAAGTATAGCACACGATTATATTAGATCTTATTTTAATCAACCGATAAAACTAGAGGAAGTTGCTAAAGTTGCTTGTTTATCACCTAACCATTTATTAAGAACTTACCCTCAAATTTACGGCAGAACTCCCCATCAGCATATTTCAGTATTTAGAATACAAAAGGCAAAACAATTACTAGCAGACTTAGACCATAATATGACCGATATAACCTTTGAACTTGGATTTCAAAACCCTGTATCATTTAGCAGAATGTTTAAGCAACATGTTGGCTTATCTCCTAGAGAATATCGAAAAAAAGTGAGATCGGATAAGAAATTATAAGGGAGATTCTTTATTCTTATTAGGAATAAGAATTTTGAAGGGAGAAATGTTTTATGGATACTGCAATGATTAAGAATGTTGGGCAAATTGGAATACCTGTAAAAGATATAAAGAGGGCACTGAATTTTTATAAAGATAAACTAGGACTTTCTCTATTATTTAACACGGATAGTATGGCATTTTTTGAATGCGATGGCCTGCGGCTCATGTTAACTCTACCAGAAAAGAGGAATTTGCTCATTCAAGTTCGGTAATTTATTTTCAAGTAAATAATATTAAAGATACATATGAGCGCTTAGTAGGTAAAGAAGTTCCTTTTATCGATGAACCACATGTGGTAACGAAAATGGGACAAACTGAAACATGGATGGTATTTTTTAAAGATACAGAAGATAATACTCATGCATTGATGAGTGAAGTACAAGTTTAAGAAAATCAAAAGGAGACCGGCTAAATTATACGAACGGTCTCCTTCAATTTAAATTAGACTTTTTAATACTTCTTTATCCAGAATTACTTCTACCCTCTGCTTTACCACTATTTGTGATACGGTTCCCCCACTTCTAGGCTAAACTACATCTTCAACAATCTGGCCAGTTAATCCAATAACTCCAACAAAAAAAGCGTTCATCCATACTAGATCAACGCCCCTCAACTTTAACTACATTCCTTTACAAAACCAGTACAAATAGTTGATGATTTCCTAAAATTCATCTAGAAGTTTCAAATACATTCACAACACAGGTAATCAACATATTGTTGCATTCAACCTAACTGACGTTTAAATACTTTACTAGCTATGAAATAAGTGATGATCATAATACCCACGCACCAGGCAAGCGAGATCCAGATATCGTTGCCCACAGTCCCTTCAAATAAGAGGGCACGAATCGAATTCACGATTGAGGTCACGGGCTGGTTCTCTGCGAAAGCCCGAACAATTTTAGGCATGGTTTCAGTGGGGACAAAGGCTGAACTGATGAACGGCAGAAAAATCAGCGGGTACGAGTATGCTGTGGCTCCTTCCATGGACCGTGCTGTCAGCCCGGGAATAACCGCCAGCCATGTCAGCGCTAACGTAAACAGCACAAGTATCCCAACTACCCCGAGCCAATCCAGGATATCAGCACTGGGACGGAAACCCATCAAGAGCGCGACGAGGATAACCACCACAACAGTCAGCGCATTGGAAACAAGCGATGTCAATACATGTGCCCACAATACAGACGAGCGCTTGATGGGCATGGTAATAAAGCGCGCCATCAGCCCACTTTTCACATCATTAAAGAGCCGCAAAGAAGTGTAAGCGACGCCGGATGCAATCGTGATCAGCAGGATTCCGGGCAATAGATAATTGACATAGTTGTCCGTGGCAGTCTCTATAGCGCCGCCAAATACGTAGACAAACAGCAGCATCATCATAATCGGCGTAATCGCCACCGTGATAATTGTATCAGGGCTACGTAAGATATTGCGCATTAAACGTCCCAGTAATACCCCTGTTTTACTTTTCATTTACATCTCCTCCTTTTTTGCCGATGATTGCGAGGAAAATCTCTTCCAATGTCGGCTGCTTCTCAACGTACTCCACTTTTGCTGGCGGGAACTTCTCCTTGAGTTCCGTAAGGGTACCCGTCGTGATGATTTTTCCGCCATGCAGGATGGCAATGCGGTCCGCCAGTTGTTCCGCTTCCTCCAGATACTGGGTTGTCAGCAATATGGTCGTGCCACCGCCGGCAAGCTCCTTGACGGTCTCCCAGACTTCAATCCGCGCTTCGGGGTCAAGCCCTGTGGTCGGTTCATCGAGGAATATAACTGCCGGCTTCCCTATCAGGCTCATGGCGATGTCAAGTCGGCGCTTCATCCCCCCTGAATAGTGATCCGCACGCCGGTTGGCTGCATCGGTGAGACTGAATCTTGCAAGCAGATCATCGGCGACTTGTGAGGGATTGGAAACTCCACGCAACTTGGCAATCATCATCAGATTCTCCCGCCCGGTTTGCATTCCGTCTAAAGCGGCAAACTGTCCAGTCAGGCTGATGCTCTGGAGAACATGATCCGGGTGACGCTGAACATCAAAGCTGCAAATACTCATTTCACCGCAATCCGACTTCATCAGCGTCGAGAGGATATTGACGATCGTTGTCTTTCCCGCTCCATTAGAGCCCAGCAGTGCGAAAATTTCACCACGGGCCACCTCAAAATCCACTCCCTTTAAGACTTCCTTGTCTTTAAAGGATTTTTTCAACCCTTTTACAGAAATCGCTACATCACTCATCTTTTTTCCTCCTTATAAAAGCGTAGTTTTCCTCTTCCCCGGTACTCAGTCAGACTGATATTCTGTAATACTTACTACCGGATTAAAAAAATAACTGAATAGTAATGGTACTACCACATTCAACCAGCTATTAAGTCGGTATTCTCTTTTGCATTCACTTTTTTCCACGACCAATCGTATCGTTCAACTTAGCGCGATGCTTATCACTCCACGTCTCCGAGTCCTTCACCAGTTCATCACAGAAAGCAGCTACGTCCTCACCCGTGAGGTCAGTGACTTTCTTGCCTTCCGCTGCACCTTCCTCGAACAGGTCGAGAATGCCATTGAAGAAACGGCTGGTATCCTTCCAATCGGTGAGACCACCAGCGGTCCACATATATTTTTGGATTGCTTTGTATGCGTTGAGGTAATCACTTGGGAGTGTCTTCGCACGCGCCTCCATCTCCCTCCATTCCCGCTTGTCAGCCATACTTCCGATAATTTTTTCTATAAACTTCATCTTACCCTCTCCTTTTGATTTCTTTCGTTTTGAGTTCGTTCATTTTGCTTGAGATGAAATCCCATTTTCCCCAAAAAATTTCGAGCTTCTCATGACCTGCTGCGTTGAGTGTATAAAATTTTCTCGGTGGCCCTACAGTAGAGCGCTTTTTTTCAATGTCCACCAGATTGTTTTTCTCAAGGCGCATGGTAATCGTATAAACTGTGCCTTCGACCACATCCGTGAAGCCAAGTTCTCTCAGCTGTTGCGTGATTTCATAGCCGTACGTTTCACCGCGGCTGATGATTTCAAGCACACAACCCTCAAGCACCCCTTTCAGCATTTCTGTAAAATTCTCCAAATGTTCACCCCCCATTGTATTTCGTTATACTTCCAGTGCTCTGTCTCTCAGGTATTTTAGTTTTGTACTCAGTATTACTTATTACCAGTATATTGTATTACTAAGTAGCGTGAAGTGTCAAGATTTAATAAAAAAAAGGCGCTTTCCTTGTTTCAGAATGCGCCCAGATCCAGGAAAAAACGAAGCTCAATCCAATCACTCATTATCCTGACCCTTTTTTGACGTAGCTTTTACTATAAGGAAGTGAGGGCTGGTCATAAGATAGTGATAAGACTTTTCTTTCACTTCTTTCATCTTTTCATTCGGTTGGGGTTCAATCAGCTCATCGAGATTGAAAAATTGAGTGGTTTCATTAATGATCCTTTGCATGGGTCTTCTGTAAAAGCTTACGTCGATAGTAATATTAGGCTTGTTCCAGGTTTCTGTTAAGAATTGGGTCTTAAAATAATCTTCGCAACTGTGTCTTGTATAGTCCATGAATGGGTGATGAACCGAAAATAAAAAGGTTCCACCTGCTTTTAAAATGCGGTTGAACTCTTGAAATGTATGAGTCCAATCCTTTAGATAATGAAGCGTAAGTGAGCTAACAATCACATCAAAGGAATCATCCTGAAACGGGAGGGTTTCTTGAAGATCATGACAAAGGAAGGTCGCTTCTTCCCCTAAACGATGCCTCGCTGCTTTCACCATTTCGGAACTGATATCTACACCAGTAACTTCCGCCCCTTGTAGCAATAACTGAGAAGAATACCATCCAGCCGCACAACCGGCATCAAGCACCTTTTTCCCTTCTAATTGGGGCGGCAAAGACGTCATCATGGCTGGGCGTTCATAATGAGCGTTATAAGGACTTTTCTCATCAACATCTTTTTGATATGTATTGGCTAACTTATTATAAATGTCTCTAGTAGAATTTCTCATTTCATTCCCTCTTTCATATCCATGATATACAACATTAATTTGATGCTAAAAAGTGGGGTCAGACACAGAAATCCCTATGGTGAATCTATGTTTCCCCTAAATCACTTTATACTACTGGATATAAACATGGAGGCATCCTGATTCATGAAAATACGTTCTCCATGATGGAATGTCTTGATTTCCGTTGACTTAAATCCCGCTGCTGATAGCCTTTCTTTCAGCTCTTCATGAACAAAACCGTTATGAACCTTCGGGTGGCTGATGTGATCGTTTTTGTCAAAATCAACAATTATGAGCTTGCCACCATCATTCAGAATGTTGAACAACTCATTTAGAATCTTTTTAGTATCGGGAATATGAAGAAGGACGAGTGACATTAACACGATGTCAGCCTTAAGATCAGGAGTTCCCTGGGTAAAATCTGAATAAAGTGCTTCCGAGTTGGTGATACCTTTTTGAGAAATCTTAGCTTTCGCAACCTCTACCATTTGTTCAGATGAATCGACCAACAAAATGGATTCCACTAATTCCGTTAATTCCAGACTAATTAGACCGGTGCCACTCCCGTAGTCGATTAGAGATTTTGATTTACTATTTTGTAGTTCTTGTTTTACTTCCTTAACAATTACTTTAGCCAATTCAATTCTTTCTTCTGTATCGTATCTTTTCGCCATCTCTTCAAAAACGTTATTTTCCATCTTTCACTCTCCTATCTATAGCGTGGTAATCATTATATCAAATCATGAGGATGCGATTCTTCCTAGCAAACCCTTTCGTAGAGAACCAAATGGACGCTACGGAACAAGGAGAGCTTTATAACTCTATTTCCATCCGCCTTATTTTTGTCTTTAAATTCATTGATTCATAAAATTTTATGGCATTTTCGTTAAACTCCCACACGCCTAATTCTAATGAGTCTGCTTCTATATCCTTTGCGAACTCCAATATTTTCTCAAAGAATATTTTCCCCACTCCTTTTCCTCTATACATATTATCGACCCCAAAATCGTCCATATAGACCACTTTCTTTGGAATGAGAATGGGTCTTTCCTCGGTATGTTTTATCGTAAGGATTGTATAAGCGATTGGCTGGTCTTCTTCCAGTAGGAATACCTTCGTATTTTCTCCCTCTATCAAGTTGTTAAAATACTCTTTGTCTAACGTAGTATCAGCCATTTTATAATGGTCTGGTCTTTCCTTTGTATGAATTTCGTGAACTTGTCTTTGGATTTGATGAACCACATCGTAATCACTCTTTGTGGCTTCTCTAATATGTATTTCCAATATACTTTCCTCCTGATGTTTGCTGTTTTAATTTTTTTGTTCTCAAAGTCACTATTTAAAGTAAACTGCCGCTCTTACAATATTAAATTAATCTTCTTCAACCTTATCCTTCTTCCATTTATAGGGGATCATCAATCAAACTACTATTTCACTTAATACCAATTATTTCAAAACCCAGTATTTTACTCAAGAAGATTTTTTACAAAAGAGAGGTATCCACTACTAGATACCCCCTCATTACAATAAAACGTTAACATCCTGAGGGTTAGACACCGAAATCCTTATCTATTTCAATAACTTGGTCACTATTCTAACAACCACACAATAAAAAAGTAGAAAAGAGCTACATAAAAAGCCAATTTACTGATAAACGCAGTAAATTGGCTTTTCGGTTGGTCTTTATTCACTCCTATAAATTACTTCAAAATGAGGATACCATCGGACACGGGGCGCTCACCAGTGTCGTCTGACGGTTCGTTTACAAGTTGGTCATTAACGATCATCGCTGATGAGCCTCCACCATCAAGGTTCATTCCTTTAACCGCCCCAAGAGATTGAAGGATGCGAGCACTTTCATAGAAGCTGACACCAATACTCTGTTCCGGGTTACGACCCTCTACAGTGATGAATAAAATATTTCCGTTTTCTTTAATGCCCGCAAAGGATCTTGGATGACGATATTGTGCAAAATGATAATAGAAGTCATTGCTCCATGCAAATCCCTCTTCTTTTGCCTGAATTTCTATCTTTCCATCGTCAAGTAGTTGAGGTGCTCCGTTGATGATATCTAAACTAGATTGAGTTTTTATCTGCTTTCCATCAGCTGTTACTGTTCTGGTGATCGACAACTTCTCTCCTGCTGAGACATTATTTTCTAGCCAGTCTGCCTGTTCTCCTGTGGCTGAAAGCACACTGCCGTTCGCAGGAATACTGTGCCCTCGTTCGGAGTATGCGTCAACAATTTCCCCATTTTCATCCAGTACGACTTCGAAGCCGTCTCCTTTAGGAGTAACATCACCGAAATAGGAGTTATATTCGATGATTTCTTCTTCATCAGTACATGTCACATCATGCTTGGGTTCATTGGTTTCCTTGTCCGCGACCCCACCGCAGCTACGGATCAATCCAGGTTTCCGGTTGATACCATCAATGACCGAGCTTTCGCCACTTTCAGTTTCGACTTGTAATGAAGTTGAGGTACTTGTTATCTCTGCGTTGTTACCGGAAAGAAGGAGGCTTGTACGATCTCCAATCGCTTCGCTTACCAATTGTCCATTTACTACTGAGACCCCCGCCGGATCGCCAGGAATTCCGTCAGCTGAACCTACGACAAAGTAGCCTCCATTTATTCCAGCTAATGCTTGAGTCCGATTCACCATAGAAGATACGGTTTCGCGGCCTGTGACTTTATTCTTTGCCAGTGAATTCGTCAGTTCACCCTGAAATTCTTCAGGATTAATCTCAAGAACATCAATTTGCCATGGACCCGTTGATTTCGTTGTTCCATCATATTCCGAGAAAGTGGCTCTTGCTTTCTCAAATCCTTCAGCTTTCAGTTGATCTGCTAATTCATTTGCTGATTTCTCTTCTTTGAAATCCCCTGTACGAACCACATATCCAATTTTTTTCTCTTTTACATCTGTGAATGACGAATGTTTATTCTCTACTTTATGAAGCTTTGCTTGGTATCCCTTTTCTTTCAGTTTTTGAATAAGGGTATCGGCTTTTTCCTTTGCATCAAAAAAAGCTACATTCACCGTATAATAGGCTTTATCTGAATAATAACCTCTTGTAATGTCTGTGTATGTGACTCCTTTGGCTAATTGTTTTGTGATCCGTGATTCAGGTAAATTGTTCTTCCCGATTGAAAGATTCTCTTGAGGATTTGCAGCTTTGGCATCATGATCCTGTACTCCAATTGAAAGAACAGTAGAAAGTGATAACGCAGATACAATAGCCGTTTTCATTAATGAACGGTACATGTCTTAAAACCTCCAAACGTATTTTGATGCAACACCATACTAGCGGGAAATTAATAATAGAACGTTACATTAGTATAAAAATTTGATGAACTTTCTTCAGATTTTATTAACTTTATATCAAGGTAAAACAAAGAACAGGATCAAGATCAATTCCTATATAACATCATGAAATTATTGTAATTAAACCAAAAAAACCGAGCATGAAATCACAAAGATTTTCATGCTCGATTTCCTGTGCTAATTCTATTTCTTCTCGGCGTACTTAGACTCGTTCTTATGCTTCTTTTTTGTCATGAGGTTAAATCAATTTATCCTACTCATGGAGACATCCTTTAAAAGTGGGGTCTGACCATCCCTACAATAAAAAGTAAACGTGCTGTGGATCAGACACCAAAAAACCACAATAACCGGCCAGTACAAACGTGGCCGGTTTTTAGAATGAATGTGGAAATCGATCTTGTAGACCTTTTGCTTAGAATTGTTCTAAGAAGTCGTGAACCCATGAAATATCCTTAGAAAATTCCTTATTTGCACCAACCCAATATTGAAGAAATTTTACTTTATCCTCTTTCCATTCGGGATACGCTTCTTTATATGTGTCAATGAATAATGAATTCCCTGCAAGGACTGCGTGGTCTTCATGAGATATTTGCAAGCCCCACTCTCCTTGTGGTGAATAGAGGGAATTCTCTACCACAAGAGGCATGGGTTGATAGTCTTCATAGGCAATGGTATTCTCGGCGATCCAGTGTTGTGGTGCCAACTCCGAGTGAAAGTCCTGTGAAAGATTAAAAGAATCACCTTCCGACTCCGACACGAAAAAGGTCCCCTGTCCAACCTGTTCAATGGTTTTCATCAGAGCATGAAACTGATTTTCCTGAAGATAATATCCTTTGGTCGGGAAGATCAGCATCTTTTCGTTCAGGGTTTCTTGAAATGGATTGCCAAATGGATCCGATTTCTTACATACTCTCCGGAAGGCTTCCTTTAACCGGGAAATGTCGTCTGCCTTTTGTACTCTTTTCATTTATATACCTCTTTCCCTAAAGAAACTTTATTTTTCTAACGCCTTTTATGCCGTTTACATCAATTTGTTAGACGTAATCTTTCACTTGGTCAACCCACTTTTGACGAGATAAATCATGTTGAATCTGCAGGTATAAATCGATCGATTCATATTTTAATGAAGAATTCTTCTTTATATATTATAGTGGTGAAAATATACAAGAAGCTTAAAGCAACCTTAACTTTTCTTATCTTATTAAAAGTACACAAAAAACGCCCAAGGGACGGAGTTGAACCGAAGACGAAGTGTCTGCTTTGTATTTTTGTTACACTACATATAGTCCATACTTGGAGAAACGAGGTAATAGGTTCATGGAAAATATGACAGCGGAAGAAAAGCAGCATTCAATTGAAGCGTTTCTATCGATCATTCGTAAATCGGAAAATGCCCTTACTCATATGAAACCTGGTGCTCCTCAGACAAAGTTGCTTGAGAAGCGATTGAAAGGAGCAAGGATTGGCGCAGATGTGCTTCATGCACGTTGGGAAGAGAAAGATTTGGATATCAGCAAAGAAGATTTGTTAGAGGCAAAAGAGGTTCTGGAGGGCTTGCTGTTGACGCTTCCTTCTTTTCTTGAGAAGCTGAAGTCCGGAAGTGGGCAGCGTACCTACATCGAGAGAAGGATAAAGGCATTTCAGATCGCCGTTTCCTATCTGCATGATTCGGTCAACTAAAATTGCTGACTGGGGACGGTTTCAATATACTTTTGGGATAGAGAGGAAACTGTCCCCTTATCGCCCCTTTAGTCATACATATAGACTTACACTTCAATTACATATTATGTTAATAAGGTAACAATAAGTAATTATCTCTTACCTTTTCGTTCTAAAAGTACAGGTGCTATATTTAGTAAGATAGAAACAATTGTCAAAAACCATAATGCCCTTGCCATACCAGGTACTACATCCGATAAAGCCGCCCAATCTTCCACCTTTACCCACCGAGATACATAACTGTAATCTGCACAAAGTGTTAATGCTGTAAATGATAATCCCATCGCCATAGCAAGCTTATAATCCTTTCCTGCTGTATACATATAAAGATTTATAAAAGTTGCTACTATTGCAATAACCCCAAATATTACCCACATAACTATTCCTCCAGATTTTTTTATTGGTAACTAAATTGCTTCATCTCCATTTTTTGCATTATTTTTTTATTAGACATTCATACTTCAGATCTTATTTTATAGTTAATGCTCTTCCTTTTGTGATTTCTTATTGGACAAACCTGCTCATTAGTTTAAGTACCTTCTTTCACTAATCTGACCGTTAATCCAATATCTTCAACAAAAAAGCGTTAATTCTTCTTAGATTAACGCCCCCGTTTGTTGAAGAATTCGAAAGATTTATTGCTGTGTAAACTTGCAGATACATACCTCTGTTTTATAATGGAAAGCTACTTTACCGTTTTGTTGATATTTTGAAAATATTTTTTGGAGTTCTGCAACAAATTCATCATACGTACTATCTTGTTTAGACGGTGTGTATGATAACGATAATGCACCTCCAACAAAACCTTCCTCCGTTAATGTGTGCCAATTATCGTAATATAGCTTTGTATAATCTTGTCCAAAAAAATTAAACTTTTCTTTGTCAGGGTCAAAGTCCGCGGAAATTCCAGCATTTGTTTTAACTTTATACTTATGTAGAATACTAGTGTACTCTTTCGCTAATTGACTATCTAACTGCATCTCATTAAATAAAATAATTACATATCCATCTTTCTTTAAAATCCGTTGGAATTCTTTTTTACATAATTGCTTATCAAACCAGTGAAACGCCTGTGCAATAGTAATAACATCAACACTGTTTTCTTTCAATGTAGTTTCTTCAGCTGGAGCATTAATGAATTCAATGGTTTTATTATTCGAGCAATACTTCTTACACTCTTCAAGCATATACTCGTTTGGTTCAATTGCTAGCACGTTGCAACCCAATTCGCCTAACAAATTTGTAAGGAGTCCTGTCCCTGCTCCAATATCTGCAATTGAGGAGTTTTCATTAATTCCTAGCTCTTTAATTTTTTTCAATACTTCTGTTGGATAAGAAGGTCTTCCTAATGCATATTCTTTTGTTTTGTTATTGAATTCATTTCTCATAGTATGTCACCAATTCTCCAAAGATTTTGAATTGCAAATGCAAATATCAAGATAAAAGTTAGACACGAAAACAGTAAATAAAGTTTCATTTTGTTCCATTAACCTGCCCAATATCGGAATAAAGAAAAAGCTGAAGATCAGCTGCCCAATCTTCAGTTATTGCCCCTTTAATGGAATAATTCTCTGCTATTAGATGGCATTTTTATTTTGGTTTAAATGAAAATCATTCAGCTGATTTCCATTTATAAGCCCGTTTGCGAAAGATACTAAATATCTGCAATCCAAGGTAAAAAAGAATTCCGATTGCCATTATGATATTTCCCCAAACCATCCACCCCATTCCAGTCCAACCTCTAATATAGACAATCCCTATAATAAAAGCGATGTAACCGAGAAGCATTACGACAAAAGGAGTGATTAACACTTTTTTAAACTTTGTAAACAAAAAGTGAACAAAAAACAAGATCACAATTGTACCTAAGAATTCCACAGATGTTACCGCTTCCCCCAATAATCCCCTCATACAACAATCTCCCCCTAAATATTGACTTTTACATTTAACGTTTACCATTTGGTTTTTTATTAACTGAGCTAAATTAAACCAAAATATCGTATTGGCTCAACCGCCTATTCCCTTTGCTAATAATAAGAAAAACACAAAAACAAGAACTGCTCCATTCGTTAAAACACCCATAATACCTAATAACCACTTTTTAGACAGAGCGGCAAAAACGATTCCAATTACCGAAAGAATACCCAAAATGGTAATCACCAACGACAAATCTGCGTTGGGTCCTCTTAGAATCAGAAACACAGCTACACTAATTAGCACCATTAAAACTGATAATAAAGCGTATTTGTTCATCTTTTCATCCCCCCTTTTTAATTCTCTTATGTTTTTACTTTGTTTTTCCTTTCTTAATTAGACGGAAACCGAGTCATTTAGGATCGAATTATTCCATTAAACTGCCTTTAACGGAGTAAAGTGAAAGCTGATGATAAAGGAGAAAACGAAATCAAGATTTTCTTTTGATCCAACAAAACTTAATACTAGAAATATAAAACTCATAGTGAACAAAATGACTATTACTCTCCTTATACTCATTCATCACCCCTTTTACTAACATATTTAAGTTAACAGCTTGGCTGCTTATTATAGATTGTTCGATATGTACTCATGATTATGGATAAAACAAATACGTATAATAAAAAAGTTTTTCCTGCATTTTTTAAGATGTCACTGTCATAGTAACCAGCAAAGTGAAAGGCAATAAAAACAATCATTGTATAAATAAGATACATTATCTTATTTAAATTTTTCCTAAACAATAATACGAATATTTGAGAAAGTGCCAAAAATATACCTACAACACGAGTGCAAAAAAACGGTTCGTAAAAAAATAGACTAATAAATAACCCTAGCGCAGCAATAGAGTCGATAATTATGGACCATTTGATGTTAGACAAAGACTGTCCCCCATTTCTTTTTTGCGAAAATTTCATCACAGAACGAATAAGCTTTTGGGATGCCTAACCTTAAGAAAATTTTCAAACCTACCATTACATAATCATCCCTTTAACTATTTTCTTTAACGTTAAATCGATTTAACGCAGACCTGTCTACTTTTTTGAGAAGGAACTTCTTATTTAATCCTCAACATAACTTGCCTATCCCTGTAGAATCAATTACCAGTGGACCTTTATTCCCACTTAAAAGAACTTCAATTTTGATGTCATTAATTTTTATAAGCTGAATAATACTTCTCATTCCTTTCATTATCCAGCATTTAATACCAATTATTTCAAATTTTATGACTTTGAGCAATGCTCTTGTTCCATTAAATGGCCCTTTAACTGAATAACCATCAAAAAAACATCGCCTCATTTCATTCTGAAAGGGGCGATATCTCCTACTGTTCCTCTGACTGGGGATGGTCCCCATTTTCCTTTGAGGATAGAGAGGAAACCGTCCCCGCTCTACTGTCAAAACAAAAAGGAGATGCAAATCCACTACAAACAGATTTACTCCCCTTATTCTCCTTACTCATTTTCAACTTAGCAAACTCCCTTTCATCCAAGCCCTCTCCCGAAAAGGTCCGATCGGTATTTGAATCAAGGTCGTTTGACCCTTTGAATCTAGTTTGTACATTCTATCCGTCAATGTTGTATCAAACCCAAGAAGCGGGTGTCCTCCAAATCCGGCGGCAGACGAAGCCAAAAGCAAGCGCTGTACAAGCATTCCGGCTTCCATTTGCATGATCCTGTAGCCTCTGTATCCCAGGGTGTCTTGATAGTAATCTTTGTTTCCAATGATATGAAGGCACAACGGCACTTGAAGCAAATTGACGTTATCCAGGGACAGACCCGATTGAAGCTGAAGACGATAATCTCCTGTGCTGATTTCCCGTAATGAATGGCGGCCACTGTCATATGCGTATGCGCCATTCGGTACGCCTTCCACATTATAAAAACAGCCAAAAATAGAAACACGGGATTCATCTCCATAAGGAACTTCGTCGATGTCACTTCGAAAAGAGTAGGACTGAGTGGCTTTTTTCAATATAGTCGATAGCCTCTGCTGACTGACCTTACCCATAACAAAATCCATTTCGGGGGAATAACGGTTTTTGCATATCTCAACAAAATCATAGGAGAATGGCTCGATCTCCGGCAGATGAATTTCTTTTTCTCCGTTTCTAAAAGCCGGTTGTTTTCCGAGTTTCTGAAAGTCGCCGGTTGAATCGATTTTAGAAGCTTCATTCGCTGCCAGTAACATAGGAAACTCTCTAATTCTTTCAGACTTTTCGTAGAGTTCCACAGAAATAGCGGGTAGCTCCATGCATACTTCTTCAGCGGTGAATGCCCGCTCCACTCCTTTCCCGTTTCCAGCCCAATTCGTTGCAGCAACTGAAAGCGGGATGACGGTATAGACGCTTTCCTCTTCCTCGGTCAGTCCAAGTAAACGATTGATCGCTGAGTCCAGAAATTGAACATACACCCCTGACTCGAATCCAAATCTTTTGGCTGTCTCCAACAGCTGCCCCATCAGTACGCCGGCATCCAATCCCTGCAGCCGATAGGAAAAGTTATTGTATTTAAAAAAGTTTTTCCAAAATCGTGTGGAAACAAAGGCTGTGCCAAAACAAGTTGATATATCGCAGCGATTGCCAAGTGCCCGTTCTAAGTACGAATCGACATTCCCTTCCCGGAGCAGGACGAGGCGATGGTGGGCGACATCATAATGGTAGATTCCATCGGGCAAATCATCCAACTTTAAATAGATATATAGTTCATTCGGATACAATGCTCCTCCTGATGGAGCAAACCGCCGATAGGAGTGGATCGGGTAAGACTCCTGAAGCTGAGAGTCATCGGGATCCACCGACTGGCTTACCCCGGTGATGCCATAAACATACCAGAGAAAATGCCCGATTCTTTCTAAATCGGGTTCTGACGGAGACGGGCTTACAGTGAGTGACACCGGTACTTCCAGAGGCAATGGCACAACCCGCCGCCCCCGGTAAAGCTTATAAGGAAGAGGGGCATCCTCCCAGTCCACTTCCCAGTTTGGCTGATTGGCCCGATTGATATTACATTGCAGATTGTATAAAAATTCTTCCAGACTCATCCTCCTTACCTCCTAGTACCTTAAGGGAACGGATGCGGCTTTTGATTAAGCTGATCATATGTCAATGGCCGGCCGGCATATCCCAGTTCCACCGGGACGTTAAGGACTCTTTCCAATCCTGTCAGACGGGTGAGATGATGCCCGAATGTCATGGGAAGCATGCCGGGAATCAATACTTTCACACAATATAGTCCGTTCTTTTCAAGTTCCGGGGCGGTTTGATCAACAACAATGACATCAAGGTTCCGGCTTCGGAATCTGTCAAGAATATCCTTCAGGTCATCCGTAAGATCACTGTGATCGGACCTCCAGTTGAATTCCTCCTTGAAACTTCGCAAAGGCCGGCTGTCATCCTGTAAAAACGTGAAACGTTCCTCGGCCAGGGGCAGTCCATACAGCATGCCGTGATCATCCATCTGCCTTACGAGGGAATCATCGTCCAGCATTTTTTCATAATTCGCCTTGTTCTTCTCCAATTTTTCATCCAGATTCAGCATCATCCCGGCGAGCTCCTGAATCGCGCTTTTTGCCGCTCTCACTGGATCCAGATGGGCACCTGCCGCGAGGATCAGATTCAATCCTTTATCCTTCCTGTTCTTGGCCATCGCAAAGACGCTTGGAATTCCGTGTTCCATGGTCGAGTTATATAAATAGAGATTATACCCTGCGACCGCCCGCATCCGTTCAATCATTAACTGCAGGTCCTCGTCCCCTGATGTAAGAGGATCAAGACGCGGCAGGTTGAGCTCTGCATACCAGGTCAAAAGGAACGAGTCCCGTTCAACCACCTCCATGATTCCGTAAAAAATCGCTTCCTCCCTGCTTCCTCCAAGTGCACAGCCATTGGACGTTTCATAAACAAAACCGGATGAGCTGCAGCCCAGACTGTAATAGGCAAGGAGTTCAGGGACGAGAATCGGACGTTCTTCGATAAGTGAATAACCCCACACCCAGTCAATAGCCCTGTCAGGATCAAACTTTTCAAATGGAAAACCTGGCATCGCGTACTGTTCGTCGGTATGCACGCCGACCTTTAGGGGGTTCAGTGCATGTTCCTCCAAATGTCGGTAGCTATCATGGACGACTGTCCGTTTGCCCCGGGGCTCTAAACCACAGTGACGCTCCAACCCTTCAAGAATGGCTGTCAGCTCGCTATCTGAGTAGACTTGTGTCCGTCCGGCCGTTCCTTCATCCCCAGAGAACATCGGCATATTGACACTCGCATCTGCAAATGGCGTCACCAGGTCATACATCTTGCTGTTGAAAAGTCCGGTCCGATTATCCAGATAGTCTTTTATCAGGACGTCTTTCAGCTCATCCAGGGGAGTACAGCGGAAACTGCCTGCATTGATTTTAGGGCTGGGTTTCAGGGAAAGACGGGCTAACTCCGGCGAATCGTCCGGTATCGGGCTGCAATTATGGCATAATGAGTCGGGAACGAAAGAGTGCCAGGAGCTGTTCAATGTTTTCAAGTCTGTTAAACATACCCGTCCTTTGGAGTGTGGCTTTGCACCTTCAAGAACCCGGCCAACTTCTGCTGCGATGATGTGAGTCATGTGCACTAAACCGGTATTCGAAGCCCATGTGTCTTTCGTGATTCCACCCTCTTCAGCGAGTTTTTCCTGTACCTCCCGCATCTCATTCCGTTCCTTTCCTCCAAGGAGACGTCTCAAATCAGCACATTGTGAGCATCCTGGTGTGTCGGGCCGAACCAGTGGGCCGATGATTCCCTCTCCAAACGAAACGAAGCCTCTCAGCCATGGGATAGACGACTGCCTCATCACTTCTTCAGCCATTTGATGCACAGCCGGATTCCATGTATCATCAAGTGTCAGTACCAAATCTGTCTGTGCCGGGAACTTTTTTCCAACGTTTTCTTGCCGGAAAACGGGATACCGCGCTGAAATTTGTGCACATACAAGGTCCGCAAGCAGCCCATCCCCCACAATCACCACGAAAGAATTCATCAGGTTTCCTCCTCTCGCAGCAGCACACCAAACACACCTTCGAGCTCCTGTTTAAAAACGGGCTCAATATTCAGTTCATATACCACTACCTGCTTCTGATTCCTTTTCAAGGTTTGCATCGCTTCTTTCAGGGGCTGGGTACTGTCTTCACTGGCTGGAATGGTGATCCTCTCTGCCTTCCCTTGCGCTAACGCAACAACAACAGGATTTGCGTCGAAAGCCTCCGTATCGTTCTGAACCTGGAAGAGTGCATGCTGAAGAGAGGTTCTCAGTGCCAACGTGATCGTTACATCGGTATTTCCATACCAGCCATTCCTTCCACGAACATAGACGACAGGAAATCCTGCCAAATCCTCCACTAATCCGATTTCCGGCATTCCTTGCATGGTGGTCAGTGCCTGTAAATAATACCGGCATGTTTCATCCTCAACCGTATCCAATTCAACACGGGAAATCGTGCTGCTTTGAACCGATTCTCTTTTCCTCAGCCCATCAGTCAAACACTCACGAAGACCGCGGCAGACGCATTCTGCAAATGTTGCTCCTGCCCCGATGGCCATATATTCACCACTCTCATGTGGAACGATCAAACTGCCCAACCTTGAAGCGTATATCTCTATTCCTTTTAACCCGGCTTCCCGGCGTGCTTCTTCATGGGTCAAGCCGCTGCAGATCACCTCATCCAACAGTTCTGCAGGACCCTCGGACAGCGCATCGACCGGCTGGACACGGCATTGAGCCAATGGCAGCTGCTTCGTATCTCCTTCTTCCCACATATGAAAAATCCCCGTCTCTTTAGACGTCAGCAGAGTAAAGAGATACAGCACTTTTTCAGGGTCAGTTCTTTCTGAAACCTGTTCTATCCGTGTTTCCACATTCTGAACACCTTCAGCTCCTGAATATCCAATCTCCAGGGGATGAGATAGAAAGGAATGCCAGTTTCCTTCAAGGGTTTCTGTATCCAGCAGAAAGATTCGATTTCTCTGATTGGATATTGAGACTCCTGTAATCTCTTTGAATAGTTCAAAGACGATCATGTTCGCAAGCATCGCTCCAGGGATCGCCGATTCGTTCGAAACCTGATTTTCTTTTCGTAAGGCAGTAGTGTGGATGCGCCTCCATGCAGATTCCCATCCTGCCTCGGAATCAGGGTGGATGATGGGTCCTGCGATTCCTGTCTGCCTGTGACAAATCGCCGGAATAAACAGCTTCTTATTGGTCCGGCAAATGGCATGGATGAGCTCCAATTCCTCAAGGTTATCTTTTTGACTACCATATAAAATGGAATCGAAGGGCTTCAGGGTCTCTCGCCATCCGTCTTCACTGAACCCGACTTCCTGGAGCTCTACCTCCGGATCCGTTTTACGCGCATGTTTCACGAGTTCCTGCAGCCGGCCCCTATTCGTCGGTACCTCATCGGTCAAGAGCACCTGCAGCTTAGCCATCCCGGATTCAATCAGCGATGAAACGAGTGAAGTCAGAAAAGGACCAGACCCCACTGCCAGGACATTGGCCTCGCGGTAGGTTTCAAACCTTGAAGCTCCCGAACCTGCCAAACTATCGACAAATTCGATCTGTGATGCGAATTTTTTCACTGCATGTTGGAGCAGCTGGTGTGGCAGATCCTTGCTCACGTCCCGAACAAATCCATTTTTATGCAAAACCTCTGCTATTTCCATGACCCTGTTTTTATAAGGTACAGGCAGTCCGTTCGTCAAATACTCAAGGGAGTACTCCCCATTGAACATCGGAAGCAGCTTCTCAACCCATTGATCAATTCCACTTCCCTCCATGCGGAAAGAGCATTGATTATTCCTAAAGAAAACACCGCTGTTTGGTTCAGGGAGGTAAAACGTATCCCTCATTACTTTTAAACGCATAGAAGGGTCCAATTTTTCCATAGCGCTCCTCCTTACACCCGCTAATGTGACTATCATTATCATCGTATGAGTCTCACTTTGTCCCTTATGTATAAAAAAAAGACCCCTGCACTGACTCGCACAGGGATCATGTTGAAAACGAAATTCTAAAAGCTGATTAACGGCCGCAGCGTCCACATCTGCCGCAACCGCCGCACCGGCCACCTCCGCCGCATCTTCCGCACCCGCCGCAACGGAAGCATCCACCACAGCCACCACAACCAAAACAGCTAAAGAAACATGAGAAACCAACGCCGAAACAGCCTCCAAATCCAAGAAAGAGTCGTTCGTCATTCGGATCATACATGTTTTGATCCCATGAAACAGGCTGTGTTGCCTGGAAATCACCTACATTCAGATTTTGAAGTTCATTGTGAAAATGATTCATCAATTTCATTCCCTCCCAAAAAAATTAGCCAATGTCTCTCACAATTAAGGAACAAGAACAATTGAGCTTCCAAAGAAAAATTTCTGTCATTTAGGTACATTCACTAAAGATTTGAACACTCCCAAACAATTTATGTCATCTTGCTGGGTATTGTTACTGATACAAAAGCCTATTTTGCAAGGACATGATGTAAAGAAGAATACAAAAATACTCCAGTCATTGGACTGGAGTTTGAACTCTTATGTATGAACCCTTTATATTCAGGTCCCTTTTCAATTTGAAAGGGGCGATTTTTATGAGTGTCCGTCAGAACATTAATAAAGGAGCCGGCATCTGCCAGCTCCTCTTAAGACTTATCTATGATTCCTGCACACTTCTCTTAAATCTTTCATCACTTCTTCTTTTTCTTCCCATGAATAAATCGAAGCCCCTGCAGCCAATGGATGTCCCCCGCCGTTGTATTTTTTGGCGATGGTGTTAATGACAGGTCCTTTTGAACGCAGACGTACCCTGATTTGATCACTTTCTTCAATGAAGAAGACCCACGCTTTGATGCCTTTTACGTTCCCCAATGTACTGACCAGTAAAGAAGCTTCTGAAGGAATGACCTGATGCTGCTCCAGTATTTCTTTCGTCATGATCATGCTTGCACAGCCATCCTGATCCATTTCGAAGTTTTGAAGGACATATCCGTGCAGCTTGATGACATTGGAATCGATCTCGTACATTTTATTGAATAGTTCATTACGGTCAAAATCAAAGCGGATCAATTCGCCTGCGATATCAAACGTATTCTGGGTTGTGCTCGGGTAAAGGAATCTTCCCGTATCTCCGACGATTCCGGCAAATAACAATCTTGCTCCCTCATCAGATAGCGTGAGTCCTTTATCTTTACCGAACAAGTAGAATTCATAGATCATTTCGCTTACAGAGCTTGCGGATGTATCAATCCATAAATAGTCTCCGTATGCATCTTCATTGGGGTGATGATCGATTTTCACGAGCTTATCCCCTAACTTATAACGACGGTCACAGATCCGTTCTTCATTCGCCGTATCGCAAACGATGATTAAAGCTCCTTCGAACACGTGGTCTTCAATGACATCCAAGCGTTTTAAATAATGAAGGCTTTCCTCTTCTATTCCGACGGCATAGATCTTTTTTTCCGGGAAGGACGTTTTCAGCATCTCCACCAGTCCACCCTGGGAGCCGTATGCGTCAGGATCCGGGCGAACATGTCTATGTACGATGATCGTTTCATATTGTTTGATGAGGTCCAGTATTTGTTCTTTCATGGGAATCTCCTTTGTAGTGGAATTTTTTATTTGGCATTCTGTCCTGATATCTGTAAAATAGTAGCGAGAGAAGTCAACGATGGAGGACAAAACTATGTATTTTCTCGCACTACTGATTGTCGTAACATTCACGTTTTATGTCTTTTATAAAATCAGACAGGTTCGAACGAATCGACCAATGGAAAAGAAATGGTTATCGGCAAAGGCAAGCATTGCCCTTGGGCTATTTGTTGCCTTATTTGGTATAAACCAGCTACTTTTATTTCCTGGAACGCTGACATATTTTATCGGCGGTCTTTTTATCCTGATCGGGCTTGGAAGCTGCTGGGCAGGGTATAAGCTGTACAAGCACGTGCTTCCTTATGCTCAAAGAGAAGCTAAAGAATTGGATAACCAATAAGGTACGAAAGACTAGATGTTTTATCTAGTCTTTTTTTGTTTGTAAGTACTGTTTAATGAGCGAGTAGTGGTTGAATTCCGCTCCAGATGCTCGCTTTCCGCGGGGCGTGAGTTGAGCCTCCTCGGGCTTTGCCCTGTGGGGTCTCAACTTTCCCGCTATTCCCGCAGGAGTCGAGCATCTTCCGCTCCAATCAACATAAGGATTATCTGTTTATCTTATACCTCCAAATACAAACTAATCACTACATTTATAGCCCTGAGTTCTTAATAAAATGAACTAATGACGATCAATCAGCTGACAGATCATCAGGGATTTTCCGACCATTACTCCTTCACAATATACTTCTACATCCACTTTACCAAATTTTCTTCCGACGTCGAGGACTTTCGGGTGAATTTCGAGCATGCTCTCCATTTGGACAGGCTTGATGAAATAGATGGTCATGTTTTCGATGACTATATCGCCTTTTTTGAAGGGCTTCAATGAACGATTGGCCGCTTCGGTCATAAGTGTAGTGAATACGCCATAAGAGATCGTACCAATTCCCGTGGTCATCTGTGGAGTCACTGCAAAAAGGTAGACTTCTTTATCGCCTTTCTTCTCAGCGGCTGCTTCTACTCCGTTACTGATCAGATCATCAATCGTTTCCCCGACCTGTGGCTGCCTTTGGATCATTTGCAGTGCTTTCAATACGTCCTGACGGCTGATGATTCCCTGGAGCCTGTTTTGTTCATTCACGACGGGAAGTAATTCGATCCCTTCCCAGATCATAATGTGGGCGGCAGAGGCTACGCTTGTATTCGGGCTGACGGTGATCGGTTGTTTGGTCATAATCTTATCGATCCCCGTATACTTTTCCTGCCCCATTACGTCTTTAGAGGTGACCATGCCATGTACTTTCAGGTTGTTATCCACTACTGGGAAGCGGCTGTGGAACGTATACTGATTCTTTTCGTACCATTCCTCCAACGTATCATCTATATGCAAGTACGCTGTATCGTCTGCTTTTGTTAAAATGTCTTCTACCAATACGATTTCCTTTTTGATGAGCTGATCATAAATCGCTCGGTTGATCATGGTCGCTACTGTAAAGGTGTCGTAGGAAGTAGAAATGATTGGAAGTTCGAGCTCATCTGCAAGCTTCTTGACATGATCTTCTGTATCGAATCCACCGGTGATCAGTACGGCAGCCCCGGCTCTTAGTGCATGTTCATGGGCCTGAGTCCGGTTCCCGATGATCAACAGGTTCCCTGCTTCCGTGTATCTCATCATGGCTTCAAGCTTCATCGCTCCAATAACGAACTTATTGAGCATTTTATGTAATCCGGTTCTCCCACCCAATACTTGTCCATCAATGATATTGACCACTTCTGCATAGGTGAGCTTTTCGATGTTATCTTTCTTCTTTTGTTCGATCCGGATCGTGCCGACGCGCTCGATGGTGCTGACATAGCCTTTGGTTTCAGCATCTTTAATCGCCCGGTATGCGGTTCCTTCGCTCACGTTCAGTGCTTTTGCAATTTGGCGAACGGAGATTTTTTCACCGACTGGCAAGGTGTCTATGTAGTCTAATATTTGTTCGTGTTTAGTAGCCAAGCTTTTCACCCTTCTTTATAACGTCCTGCTTCATATGTTTATTATAATGTGAAAAGCGTGGTGTTTCAATTTAATCGGGGCTTACTTTGGTGTAAGCCCCCCTGATTTTGAAGAACTGTGATGCTTTTGTACAGAGATAGTGCTGGTTGATTTCCGCTCCAGGTGCTCGCTTTCCGCGGGGCGTGAGTTGAGCCTCCTCGGGCTAAAGCCCTGTGGGGTCTCAACCTTCACGCTATTCCCGCAGGAGTCGAGCACCTTCCGCTCCAATCAACATCAGCGGTTCGGTTCTATCAAGTTCACATAAAACAATACCCTATTAAATAAAAAGCTCATCCAAATGATCTTGATCTAACCTTCCGCACCGGCTTCGATTTCAACTTCTTGCCCTTACTTGTTCCTTTAGGTGTGTAAAGAAGGGCTGCAAGGTTTCCGGCTACCACAAAGGTTGCAAGGACGAGCCAGCTGATGGCAAAGGTGCCTTGAAGGCCTTCTGCAAAAATGGACATGCGGGGAGCTCCATAATATATGAGTGCCCCTGTGAATAGTAAACAGAGAATGTATCGTTGTTTCACACGTTTTTCCTCCTCTCTAGGCTTGTATCATGTATATGCGAGGGAGTGGAGGATATTGTGTAAACATGAGAAAAAGGGTGATGCAAATGCACCACCCATACCTTTTTAATATTCGATTACATCTCCAGCCTTCATGACTTGTCCTTCAGAATCCTCGAGCATGTCAACGAATTTATGCGGATCCTGTTTGATCGGCGGGAATGTATCATAGTGAATCGGCACGACTTTCTTCGCCTTTAAGAAGCTTGCTGCCGTCGCCGCATCTTCAGGTCCCATCGTGAAATTATCCCCGATTGGAAGGAAAGCAAGGTCAATCGGATGACGTTCCCCGATCAGTTTCATATCGGAGAATAATCCGGTATCCCCCGCATGGAAGATGGTTTTCCCTTCAATCATCAAGAGAACGCCGGCAGGCATACCCATATAAATGATCTCATTGCCGTCTGTGATCAGACCGGAACCGTGGAATGCCTGTGTCAATTTCACTTTCCCGAAGTCAAACTCATAAGCTCCACCGACATGCATCGGGTGAGTCTTCACTAATTGCCAGCTTAAGTACGTCGCCAGTTCATGATTCGCAATCACCAAGGAATCATTCTTTTTCGCAAGTTCGACCGTGTCCCCTACGTGATCGTTGTGACCATGTGTAAGGATGATGACATCGGGTTTCTCGTCATCCACTTTAAGATCTGTCAGTTCATTTCCATTGATGAATGGATCGATAAGAATCGTTTTTCCGTTCGTTTCGATTTTCACTACTGAATGTCCATGATATGAAATCTTCATTTTGCATCTCCTCCAAATAAACTTATCTATTTTTCTTACTCTCGTATGCTATTTTATGTTATACCCCAATTTTATAAAAATAAGCGATTAGTAGCAATTAAGTTGTTGTCTCTACTCATATAAAACAGTAAAAAAACCAAGGTTAACCCTTGGTTAGAAAGATTATCTATTTTACCGCTGATTGATCATCCGTTTCCTTTTCCAGTACATTCTCGATATAATCTTTGCCCCATTCATACATAGCCTCTAAGATTGGCAACAGTCTTTCCCCATGCTCGGTGAGTGAGTATTCGACTTTAGGCGGGACGACAGGATACACTTCTCGATGCACGATTAAATGATCTTCGAGTTCGCGTAATTGGTTAACAAGCATTCTTTGAGTGATACCCGGCATAAGAGATTTTAATTCTCCAAATCGTTTTGTTCCTTCCTTGCCTAGATGCCACAAAATCAACATTTTCCATTTACCACCGATTACTGCGAGGGTTAATTCTTTCTCACAGTTAAAATTTTTCTCTCCTAAATTTGGCATTTACGTCAACTCTCCTTTATTTCATCCAATAGTATACTTTTTGTCACTATATGCGATGAAAGTGCGTACTTTAAATTTATTTACATACTGAGTATACTAAACAGCATGCTAGTGAGTAAATACATTCTCATGACAACACTTAGCATAACCAATTAAAATTTATTATAAGGAGCGAATATAAATGAAGTTACAATTAGCATTAGATCTTGTGGATATTCCAGGAGCCATTGCATTAGTAAAAGAGGTAGAAGAGTATATTGATGTTGTAGAAATTGGTACACCTGTGGTGATCAATGAAGGCCTTAAAGCAGTGAAAGAAGTAAAAGCAGCATTCCCTGACTTAACCGTATTAGCGGACTTGAAAATTATGGATGCAGCTGGATATGAAGTAAGTCAAGCCTCTGCTGCAGGTGCTGACATCATTACGATTCTTGGAACGGCAGAAGACGAGTCAATCAAAGGCGCAGTAGAAGAAGCCAGAAAACAAGGGAAACAAATCCTTGTTGATATGATTGCCGTGAAAGACGTAGCTGCCCGTGCGAAGGAATTGGACGAACTTGGTGCCGATTATATCTGTGTACACACAGGTTATGATCTGCAAGCTGTAGGAAAAAATTCCTTTGAAGATCTACACACGATCAAAAGCGTTGTGAAAAATGCCAAAACGGCAATTGCCGGTGGAATCAAATTAGAAACACTACCGGAAGTTATTAAAGAACAGCCTGACCTCATCATTGTAGGTGGCGGGATTACAAGCAAAGAAGATAAACGGGCGACTGCACGTGAAATGCAGGAATTAATTCACCAAGGGTAATGAAACGATGAAGTCTACTCAATATTTAGCCAAAGTCGTTGAAGAATTAAGACAAACAGTGCACTTAATCTCTGATGAAGAGGCAGAGAAATTAGTAAACCTGATTCTAGAATCCAAGAAAATCTTTGTGGCTGGTGCTGGCAGATCTGGATTGATGGGGAAATCTTTTGTGATGCGAATGATGCACATGGGGATTGATGCCTATGTCGTAGGGGAAACAGTAACAGCCAACTTAGAAAAGGATGATCTATTAATCATTGGATCGGGCTCAGGAGAAACCAAAACGTTAGTGGCCATTGCTGAAAAAGCAAAAAGCTTGGGAGGTACCGTCGCAGCAATAACCATTTCTCCTGATTCAACCATTGGAGAATTAGCTGATCTGACCGTTACATTACCAGGAGTAACGAAAGACCAGTCCGAAGGTGGTTACCAAACGATCCAACCAATGGGCTCTCTATTTGAGCAAACGATGTTGTTATTTTATGATGCCATCATCCTGCGATTTATGGAGAAAAAGGGATTGGATTCTACTAAAATGTATGGGAGACATGCCAATCTCGAATAGAGTAATAAATACAGAAAAAGCCACATTTCAGAATGTGGCTTTTTCTGTATACTTCTATTTTTAATGTAAAGTTTTGCACTCCAATCACCATAAGTACATAACACGGAGGGCAACATAACCTCTCCTATATTTACATAAAAAAGCCGACTGAACATTCCCATGCAGTCGGCTTCGTGGTGTTATTGTTGCTCTAATTGAGTTCTTGTATCTGAGTAGTCTACAGTGTGCGCTTCGGCAACAGCCTGGTAAGTAACATATCCATTCAATGTGTTAATACCTTTTAACAGAGCTTCATTATCTAAGCACGCTTTTTTGTAGCCTTTGTTAGCGATTTGAACCGCGTAAGGTACTGTTACGTTTGTAAGTGCGATCGTAGACGTACGTGGTACGGCACCAGGCATGTTGGCAACGGCATAATGTACAACCCCATGCTTCACGTAAGTTGGATCGTCATGAGTCGTGATGCGGTCCGTTGTTTCGAAGATTCCACCTTGGTCGATGGCGATATCGACGACAACAGAACCAGGTGTCATCGCTTTGATCATGTCTTCTGTTACCAATTTAGGTGCTTTCGCTCCCGGAATCAGAACAGCCCCGATCACAAGGTCCGCTTCTCTTACAGCTTGTTCGATATTCAGCGGGTTGGACATAAGCGTCGTTACGTCACTACCGAAGATATCATCAAGCTGACGAAGGCGATCCGGGTTAAGGTCAAGGATTGTTACGTTGGCACCAAGTCCGACAGCCATTTTCGCTGCGTTCGTACCAGCAACTCCTCCACCGATGATCGTTACTTTACTGCGGCGAACCCCTGGTACACCTGAAAGTAATACACCTTTACCACCGTGGATTTTCTCTAGGAACTGTGCACCGATTTGAGTAGCCATACGTCCAGCCACTTCACTCATCGGAGTCAATAATGGAAGGGCACGATTCAGTTCAACCGTTTCGTACGCGATTCCGATCACTTTATTATCGATTAACGCTTTCGTTAATTCAGGTTCTGGAGCAAGATGTAAATATGTAAATAAGATAAGTCCCTCACGGAAATAAGAGTACTCACTTGGAAGTGGCTCTTTTACCTTCATGACCATGTCCATGGACCATGCTTCCGCTGCAGAATCAACGATGTGTCCACCTGCTGCTACGTAATCTTCGTCTGTAAATCCTGAGCCTAATCCAGCTCCTGATTCGATGTAAACCTCATGTCCAAAAAGAACCAGATTCACAACACCTGCGGGAGTCATAGCCACCCGATTTTCATTATTTTTAATTTCCGTTGGTACACCAATACGCATACTAAGCCAACCTCCTAAATGCACTATTGCTCCTTGGAGCATTTACTTCCTAAATATAACACTATTCATATATAATAGCGAAGGGCAATTACTCACCCTGTAAGCACTTACATTCTAACAAATAAATAAGGAAATATCTCTATTTTTCTTTAAAAAATTTAATGATTATTTCTTCGCTTTTTTCCAAAAATTCTTTAAAATAGAAACGATGCATCTTAGTATACCCAAAGGAGATTATTCCATGAAACAACCCATGATCGAAAGACTCGGACTTGAAAAGGTTCCACCCCAATTAAAATCAACCACATGGATCGAATACTTCATCATCCAGCTCGCCTTCTCCGTGAACGCAGGAAACTTCCTTATCCCGGCACTGGCCGTCCTTGAAGGCGGACTATCCTTTCAGGCAGCGTTCATCGCCACCGTACTCGGAGCAAGCGTCGCCTTCCTATTCGTATCATTCCTGTCACTACCGGGCTCCCGCTACGGCCTGCCCGCCCAATACGTCCTACGGTCCATCATCGGAACCCGGCTGTCGATGCTCATCGCATCCCCCATCCGGTCCCTGACGTCCCTCTACTGGTTCAGCGTCCAAACCATCGGTGGAACCTTCGTCATCATCTCCATGGTGGAAAAAGTAACACCCTACACCATACCATTCATACCGGTCGCCATCGGACTCGCCATCATCATGACACTTCTAGCCCTCATCGGCTTCGAAGCCGTCAAGAAAGCTACTAAACTATTCATTCCGATACTCGTGATCGGTCAGGGAATCATACTGTACTTATTCCTAACAAAAGGAGCCGATTCCCTCACAACACTGAGCCAAGGCCAGGAACCCTTCTACATCGGAACGTTCCTATTCTACTCAAGCCTCGTCTTCGTCCAATACATCTCAGGCGTCAGCGCATCCTCCGACATCACCCGCTATAGCAAAAGTGACCGCCATGGATTCTGGGGTCTGTATGGTGGAAACGTCGTTGGATTCATGATGACCGCGCTACTCGGAGGATTGAGTGCCAGCTTGTTCAAGGATTTGAATCCGTTCGTGGCAGCGAGTCAACTGACTGACTCCAGCCTGCTTCTCTTGGTCATCACGGCTTGTGGGATGGTATCAATGATTTCGATTAATCTTAGTAATGCGTATACAGGGGGATATAGTTTGTTGAATGCACTGCCTTCCCTGTCGCGGATTCAAAGTGCACTGGTGTTCAGTGTAGCCGGGATTATTTTAAGTTCGTTTCCGCAGCTGGTTTATAATGCTCAGGAGTATATTTCTTATCTGGGTATCCTGATTATTCCGATATCGGCTATTGTGGTGGCTGATTATTTGGTGATTCGGAAAGGGAGAATTTCTGAGAATGCGCTTGTGAGGCTTGCGAGTGGGGAGGCGAATTTTAATCGTGAGGCGTTGGTTGTGTTGGGGGTTGGGATGGTGGTTTATTTGGTGATTCCGGATTCGTTTTCGCCGGGGTTTAGTTGTTTTATTTTCACCTCACTCCTTTATACCCTGAGTAAAAGCTTAGGGAGATTTGAAAGGCAGGATTCTATTCAAAAACTTGGTTAAAGAGATAAAGTGAACCTTATGACGAGGTTCACTTTTTGCGATAGTAGAAAATAATTCGAGTACGAACATTTTTAGGCAAGTTTCGAACGGTACAATTGTATGGTGAAAACTACTATATTTGTACTTACATAAAAATTTTAAAAAAGAGAGAATAGAACATCTACTCTCTCTCAAAAAAATAATCAAAGTAAGAGAATTAGAGATTCTCTCCATTCGAACGGATGACATCTTTATACCAAAAGAAAGATTTCTTCCTTTTTCTTTCTAGGGTCCCACTTCCGTCATCATTTTTGTCAACGTAAATGAAGCCATATCTCTTTGAATACTCTCCTGTGGAGGCACTCACTAAGTCAATGCAACCCCAAGATGTATAGCCAATTAGATTGACACCATCTTCAATTGCTTCTCCCATGGCTTTGATATGGTCATGTAAATAAGCAATACGATAATCATCGTTAACACTACCGTTTTCTTCCACTTTATCGTATGCTCCCAGCCCATTTTCAACAACCATCAGCGGTTTTTGATAGCGATCGTATAACTCGTTCAGTGAGACACGAAGGCCAGTAGGATCGATTTCCCAACCCCAGTCACTTGCTTTCAGGAATGGGTTCTTCACACCGCCAATCAGATTTCCTTCTCCGATCTCTTCTGATGTTTTCTCCTTTTTCTCTGTTCTGGACATGTAGTAACTGAAAGAAATGAAATCGACCGTTCCTTCTTTGATCGTCTCCAAATCACCCTCTTGCATATCAATCACAATATCATTTTCTTTGAAGAATCGATTTGCAAACGAAGGATATTCACCACGCACTTGAACATCTCCGCAGAAGAAATTAAACATTCTTCCATCCTCCAACGCATACATAACGTTTTCCGGATTGGAATCATAAGAATACGTTGGTGCGTAAATCAGCATATTGCCAATCTGTGATCCTGGAATGATCTTGTGTCCAAGTTTAACGGCAATGGCACTTGCGACAAATTGATGGTGCAGCCCTTGAAAACTTTCCTGTAGACGTGTTTCATCACTAGTCGCAGAGAAGCCGAGGCCGAATAATGGGAAGTGTGTTGCACCGTTGATTTCATTGAACGTCAGCCAATACTTCACTTTATCTTTATAGCGGTTGAAAAGAACAGTCACATAACGCTCAAAGAATTCAACTAGTTTACGATTTTTCCACCCGCCATATTCTTTTATCAAATGTAAAGGAGTTTCATAGTGAGCAATTGTCACCAATGGTTCGATTCCGTGTTTATGAAGTTCATCAAAGACACGGTCATAGAACGCTAACCCTTCTTCATTCGGCTCAAGCTCATCACCTTTTGGGAAAATCCGGCTCCAGGCAATACTCATACGGAACACTTTGAAACCCATTTCCGCAAATAGAGCAATGTCTTCTTTGTAACGATGATAAAAATCAATCGCTTCATGGTTTGGATACGTATATTTTTCTGTATCTAATTCAAAATCAAAACCAGACTGCGATAGAAGTTCTAGCCGAGCTTTCCCTCCAGGCAAGACATCTGCAAGGTTCGGCCCTTTGCCTCCTTCATTGTATCCACCTTCTAATTGATTGGCAGCTGTTGCGCCGCCCCATAAAAAGTTTTCTGGAAATTGATATGTTTTACTCATACTATTACCTCCAAATTTTTTATAGATCTTCACCATTTGATTTGATTACGTTTTGATACCAAGAAAAGCTTTTCTTTTTCTTTCTATTTAACGTTCCATGACCTTCATTATCTTTATCGACATATATGTAGCCGTATCTTTTCTTCATCTCACCTGTTGACGCGCTTACAATGTCGATTGGTCCCCAGCTTGTATATCCGATTAGTTCAACACCATCTTTAACGGCTTCTTTCATTTGATCAACATGTTTACGCAGGTAATCGATTCGATAATCATCCTGAATTTCGCCATCCTCATTAGGAACATCATGGGCACCCAATCCATTTTCTACAACAAATAAAGGTTTTTGATAACGGTCATGTAATTGATTCATGGTAATCCGGAATCCTTTCGGGTCAATCGTCCATCCCCATTCCGACTTCTCCAGATAAGGGTTTTCAATTGAACCGAATACATTTCCTGATGTTTGCTGCTTGAGAACTTCTGGATCGGCACTTGTCGTACGGGATGCATAATAACTGAATCCAATATAATCGACGGTTCCGTTATTCAGAATTTCTTCATCTTCAGGATGCATTTCAATTTCAATGTCATTCTCACTCATATAGCGTTTGGCGTAACCAGGATATGCCCCTCTTGCTTGAACATCAATGAAGAAGAATGATTCCCGATCTTTGTCCATTCCATCCCAGACATCATCAGGATTTGCAGTATATGGATAGGTCATCCCGGCAGCAAGCATGCAGCCGATTTGGAATTCCGGATTAATCTCATGTCCAGCTTTCACAGCTAATGCACTGGCAAGCAGCTGATGGTGAGCCGCCTGATACTTAATTTGGTTTTTATGATCAGCTTCTTTGAAAACAAGGCCTGCCCCTACAAAAGGTAAATGAAGCAGCATATTAATTTCATTGAATGTCATCCAGTATTTCACTTTATTTTTATAGCGGTTAAAAATTGTTTTTGCATATCGCTCAAAGAATACAACCAGTTCTCTATTTCTCCAACTGCCATACTTTTCTATCAGATTGACCGGAACATCAAAGTGAGCAATCGTGACAACCGGTTCAATATTATATTTTGCTAGTTCATCAAATACATCCTCATAAAACTTCAGGCCTTCCTCATTTGGGGTTTCATCATCACCATCTGGAAAAATCCTTGCCCATGAAATGGAAAGACGCAGTGCTTTAAAACCCATTTCAGCAAAGAGAGCGATATCCTCTTTATAATGATGGTAGAAATCAATTGCCTCATGCCCTGGATAAAATTCATTTGAATCCGGTACAAGACTTTCAATATTACCATTCATAATATCCCAACGCTTTTTGCCAGTCGGAAGCAAATCTACAATGGTCATCCCTTTTCCACCTTCAAGGTACGCCCCTTCAGCCTGGTTTGCTGCAATTGCGCCTCCCCAAAGAAAATTATTTGAGAATCCATTAATTTTTTCCATACTATTACCTCCCTAATCATAGAAAAGACTAGATATGGTTTTCACTTTGGAAAAACCATATCTATTCAATTACTAAGCTCTTAGATCTGCTAAGTTATTTCCACTAATCTCAACGGTTTTCTCTTCTGGTGCTTTGATAGTAATTAATGGATCATTCGTGTTAACTGCTGCCACTTTTGTAACTTCCAAGCCTGCAAAGTTGCTGTGATTTGTAATGATCACGGGTGTTACTAGTTCGTACCCTGCTTCTTTAATTTTCTCAATATTGAATTCAACAAGTAGATCTCCTGCATTAACTCGATCTCCTTGTTTAATATGAGCGGTAAAGTGTTCACCGTCTAATTGAACAGTATCAATCCCTACATGAATCAGGATATCCACTCCTTCATCTGAGGAAAGGCCGATAGCATGCTTTGTTTTAAATAATGTTGTAATCGTTCCACTGACTGGCGCAACCACGCGTCCTTCCGTTGGTAAAACAGCGATTCCTTTTCCCATTGCCTCAGAAGCAAAAACTTGATCAGAAACTTCACTTAATGGGACGATCTGGCCTTTTAATGGACTGTCAATTGTGACATTTCGCTTCGCTGTACTGTTTGTTTTTACTTCAGGCGTTTCATCTTTGTTCACGCCTCCAAAGAAGTAAGTTAAAACGAAACCTAAAATTGTGGCTACTAGGATGGCCCCGACGAATCCCCAGAAAGCTGTGTTCATACCTTCTACAGGATGGATGAAACTAGGGAATCCAAATACCCCCAATCCACCCATAACGTGTAATTTTGTTCCAAATAATCCAATCATTCCTCCACCAATCCCAGCTGCAATACAGCTGATGATAAATGGCTTTTTCTTCGGTAGTGTAATTCCATAGATAGCTGGTTCAGTTACCCCAAAGATACCAGAGATAAATGCAGGCGCACTTAGAGTTTTTAATTTTGAATCTCTTGTTTTTAACCAGACTCCAAGTACAGCACCTGTTTGTGCGAATGAAGCTGCGAAAATCATGGCTAAAATAGGATCAAAGCCTTGTGTTGCCAAGTTATTAAAGGCAACCGGGATAAGGCCCCAATGCAAACCGAAGATAACAAACACTTGCCAGAAAGCCCCAAGTATAATCCCTGCAATAATCGGGCTTAAATCATATACCCAAATGGTTCCTTGACCAACAAAATTGGCTGCCCAAGTGGCAATCGGTCCAATAACGATAAATGTTAAAGGTACAACAACAAGCAAAGTCAAAGTTGGAACTAAGAATGTTTTCACAACACTTGGTATAACTTTAGCAAATCCCCGCTCTACTTTTGCAGCGAAGAAAGAGGCTAAAATAATTGGAATAACACTCGATGAATAAGTCATTAAAATAACTGGGATTCCCAAGAACTCAATAAACACCGGTGATTCAAAAAGGGTACCTGCAAATAATGTATAAAGCGGTTCACCTGCAGTTATTGTCGATAAAGCAGGGTAAACGAGGGCAGAACCAATGACAATTCCCAAGAACGGTGTTCCGCCGAATTTCTTCATTGCTGTATATCCAAGGATTACCGGCAAGAAGTAAAACAGCGCGTCACCAGTTGCATTTAAAATTTGATAAGTTCCGCCTGTGTTTGTTAACCAACCAAGTGCAACAAATAAAGCCGTAAAACCCTTGATCATACCTGCGGCTACTAATACACCCAAGATTGGAGTGAAGATTCCAGAAATTAAGTCAATAAAACGTGACAATAGATTTCCTTTATCCTCTTCCTCATTTTTATCCTGGCTTTGTTTCGTAGAAAACCCTCCAATGGCTGCAACTTCTTTGTAAACCTCAGGTACATGATTTCCTATTACAACTTGATATTGTCCTCCGCTTTGCCTAACCGTTACAACACCATCTAAATTTTTCAGTTCATCTGTTTTTGCTTTTGATTCGTCTCTTAGTTTAAAGCGAAGTCTTGTAATGCAATGGAAAACGCTATTAACATTTTCCTTACCGCCAACCAGTTCTAAAATTTGTCTTGCTAGTTGTTGATGGCTCATGCCATACACCCCCAAATAATTTTGAAGTAAATTTTTATAAAGAAAAAAACCTAAACTACGTGAAGAACAGACATAGAACACCTGTCATTCCCGTAATTTAGGTTTTGCCTCTCAGAGTAACAATCCTAAAGTGGAATCAGTAATTATCTTCTTTTTACAACTCGCTCAATATGAATCGTCAAGTAAAGGATTTCCTCTTCCGTTAACTCATATTTGTATTGCTTTCCCACAAAATTTTTGATTTTTAATGAACATTGATAAGCATCGGGATACTTATTCATAATGACATGTAAAAGGTCGTCCTTCTCACCTTTATAATGCTCTCCTTTGATAAGCCGGTTTGCAAAGAATTTCAAATGCGTGATAAACCGATGATAGTTCAAAGAGTTCTCATCAAAGTCGATTTTAAAGCTGTATTTCACGATGGTTAAAATATCTTGAATCACCTTTGTCATGTCAACTGTGTTGGTCATGTCTTCATTCAGCTGGGCATTCACGATATGGAGTGCAATAAACCCGGCTTCGTCTTCAGGTAAAAGACAACCGAACCGTTCACATATCATATTCAAGGCTTCAAGCCCAATTTCAAATTCCTTTTTATAAAGATTCTTCGTTTCCCAGAGCAATCCATTTTTAATCGGAAGATTTTGATTATAACGTTCAATCGCAAAATGAATATGGTCGGTTAAAGAGATGTAGATACTATCATTGAGTTTCGTTCCAAGTTTTTCCTTGGCGTAATGTATGATTTTTTCCGATAGCTCCATGTACACTATAGGAATTTCGGCAATTAAGGTTTTGAACTTCTTTGTAATATCCTGGTCTTCCAACGTGAAGATCTTTTCTAATTTATCTTCATCGATTTCTTCTCCAACACGCTTGTTAAAGGCTATTCCGCGTCCCATCACAATTACTTCCTGCTTACCTTTCATGGTGACAATCACATTGTTGTTCAATATTTTATTAATCTTCACATTGTCCACCCCCGATAACAAAAAAGGCAAAACCCTCCCCTTATTAAGGAATCGGTTTTGCCTGATTTAACAGTAACAATCCGTTCTGTATACGCTTTCTTTCATGATACTAAATACTCATTGTACATGCAACCTTTTTTTGAAGAAAAAGAATAACTAATCTGAAAATTTGTAAAAGTGTTTTCCTTATTGAACTGTTTAAAATCGGGGTTATCAGAACCCCACTGCTTTAAAACTTCATCACACCAAGGTTCTGACTCCAATATGTCCAAGGCTACAGCTACGTCCGAGATCATCATCGAAACCCGGCTGTCCATGCTCATCGCATCCCCTATCCGGTCCCTGACGTCCCTCTACTGGTTCAGCGTCCAAACCATCGGAGGAACCTTCGTCATCATCTCCATGGCGGAAAAAGTAACACCGTACACCATACCATTCATACCGGTTGCCATCGGACTCGCCATCATCATGACCCTTCTAGCCCTCATCGGCTTCGAAGCCGTCAAGAAAGCTACTAAACTATTCATCCCGATCCTCGTGATCGGCCAGGGAATCATCCTGTACCTGTTCCTAACTAAAGGATCCGATTCCCTCCCAACATTAAGCCAAGGCCAGGAACCATCCTCCATCGGTACGTTCCTATTCTACTCAAGCCTCGTCTTCGTCCAATACATCTCAGGCGTCAGCGCATCATCCGACATCACCCGCTACAGCAAAAGCGACCGCCACGGATTCTGGGGACTGTACGGAGGAAACGTCGTCGGATTCATGATGACCGCACTCCTTGGAGGATTGAGTGCCAGCTTGTTCAAGGATCTGAATCCATTCGTGGCAGCCGGCCAACTTACTGACTCCAGCCTGCTTCTATTGGTGATCACGGCGTGTGCAATGGTATCGATGATATCTATTAATCTTAGTAATGCGTATACAGGGGGATATAGTTTGCTTAACGCATTGCCGTCCCTGTCGCGAATTCAAAGTGCCCTGTTATTCAGTATTGCTGGAATCATTTTAAGTTCGTTTCCGCAGTTGGTTTATAATGCACAGGAGTATATTTCTTATCTGGGGATCCTGATTATTCCGATATCGGCGATTGTGGTGGCTGATTATTTGGTTATTAGGAAAGGACGAATTTCGCACTTGTAAGGCTGGCGAGTGGGGAGTCGAATTTTAATCGGGAGGCGTTGTATGTTTTAGTGATTGGGATGGTGGTTTATTTAGTGATTCCGGATGGTTGTTCACCGGGGTTTAGTTGTTTTATTATGACTTCTATTATCTATGTGTTTAGTAAAAATAGAAGCTGGTTGGAAAAACAGAACCCTATTCAAAAACTTGGTTAAGGAAAAAAGTGTACTTCTATGTTAGGTTCACTCTTTCCTTATAAAAATTAGTTGGCGGCGGTCTTTTGTTAGTTCCCCTTTCATAACCTCTTCATTTCGGGCTTAAAAGTGAATTTATTTATGATACGGTTCACCGTGGTTATTTAAGAGGCAAAAAAGGCATGGGTAAAATTACTTTACCAATGCCTTTTATTATGACCTACTTAAATTTTCTTTAATGTCATATTATTTACATTCCCCGAATAGCTACAGTAACTTAAACATATAAGATATCTAACTGTAATAGGTACTCTGCAAAAGTTTTTTTATGTGTTTTCTTATATCAATGTACTTCTGCCTAGCTCTCAACCCATTTAGTAAACATATTATTTAATTTTTTCTGGCCAATCATTAGGAATAAGACCTGTTTCATTTTTTTTCCATCTGTATTTAACTGATTTTTTGTATCGATCATGATTCTTAAAATAGGCATGTTCAATAATAATAATTTGTAAAGACTCATTTCTATCCACTTCATTAAATAACGTTTCAAAATATTTTAGCAATGAATTTCTCTCGCTATTCACGTTTGTATCATCATCAATTTCCACCTCATTTGGTTCTTCATCAGGTGGAAAATATGGTCTACTAAGTTGGTCAAATAGTAATACTCCTGGAACAGGTCTTTCCAAACTAGTGAAGTGTCTATGTAAGGCCAACATTAACGATACATGTAAACTTAAATAGTTTTCATCGGACCCAACATCTCGCATACTTTCACTAAGAGTAGGTAATGAAACACCAACATCAAGGTTTTTCAAATTAATATATACTGGACAATCCTTATAGCGTTCTTCAAATGGTAAACTGGATATTATATTTGTTGCAATAGAAGATATTCTACGTTCTGCATTTTCCAATTTATTAATTTTACTTTCAAAGTTAACCTCATCCTCTAATTGCTCCAACCTGTAATATAGTTCCTCAAGAGTTTTTTGGTAATTAACCCGGTTATCAGAATCAAGCACTTCTTTACTTTCTAAATATAGACTTATACGACCAATAGTTCTAAATCTTCTTTGAAATATATCTAAATCATTTTCAATTTGTTCATTTTCTTTTACTAAAACAGTTATTTCTTCCTTGATACTTTCAATTTCTAATTCTTTATTATTAAGTTTTGTTTTTAAATTGTTGATATAGTTGTCTAATCTTGGTCTATCTTTCTCTATACTACTTAAATCATCTTTAACTTTTGACAATAGATTATTAATTGTACTTACCGGCTTTGAAGGTGAATTTAATTCATTACTACAAAGGGGACATGTGCTAGGATCGTTTGGATTTTTAAATAGGTTTATAACTTCTAATTTTCTTTTTTGTCGATTTACTGTTCCATCAAATTCTTCAACCACTAATATTTGTTGTTTAGCTTTTCTTAACTGATTTTTAATTTCAATAGCTTTGCTTTGCTCTTTAGCTAATTTTTCATATAAAGAAGGAAGTTGGTCTTCATTAACCTTATCATTAACAGAAAAATCCCACTTAGTGATTTCTGTTAATTTTCCGAAAATTTCTTCATTACTATACTTTTCTAAATCTATATCTTTTTCTATTAACCCTAATTGTATCGCCTCTTGAAATAAACTTATAGCTTTATTGGGTTCACCGTAAATAATTGCTTCATTAGCTTTTACCATCTTTTCTACTCTAGATATTTGTTTTGTAATCTTTTTAAATTCAAGTTCTTTACCTAAAGTATCTTCATCTACAACGCCTAGAAAATATGGTATTGATTCAATAATGCTCTGCTTACGTTCATCATTAGCTCCTCTTAGTAATGTATTTTTACTAATAATTACATCGTCATCTTGCAAGAGATAAGGAATTGTATTTCTAACTGATATTCTCTTGGAGTCAATTCTACTCCTAAAAGATTCAGTTCTTGCATCACCCATACCCAATAATCTTTCAAATTGTGATAATCCACCTTCAAGATTAGTTTTCTTACTTAATAACGATGATTTAATTGGGATACTAACATTCTTTCCAATATCAAAATATATATCTTCGCTAGATTTCCTACCGATATTAGGTACTCTTCTGAATATAGAGAATTCATTATCGCCTTTCACCCATAAGATTCCGACCCAACTTAGACATGCTCTTGCAAAAGAAGGGATATGACATTCACTAGCTCCCATTACATAATCAATAATCTCAGGAATAGCAGACTTTCCAGTTCTTGATCCCCCAGTAATGATGGTAACATCTTCAAGATGAAACTCTAAAGCTTTCATCTGCTCATTATGACTATATAATATTAACTTTTTAATATTCCATCGTTTCATAGGGACACTCCTAGTACATTAAATATAGTTTTGGTAGATTCTAATTGGCCACACCAACTACCTAACCTTCTTGCAGTTAGTAACATTTCCTTATCATTTTCAAAATGGCTTCCTGATTGTACTTTACTTACCTTAATTCCTTTTTTATTAGAGAAAACAAGACCATCATCATTAAAATTAAAAACTTCGTTAGTAGCACCAAATAAAATCGCTTCTTTCGTAATATTCTTAGTAACTTCTATTCTTTGACCCACATTAATCAAAACTGAAGGATTTCTTGCAACCCATGTAAGTAATCCAGTAGTATTATTACTACCATCAAATTTATTCCTTATTGTTTTTGATATTATTAGAGGCAAAGGTAAAAATAATATTGGCAGTTCACATCCGTCTTTTTTCGTCTGTTCAAATCCATTGAGAAAAGACCATAATACCAGTGAACAAAGAGCTGGATTTGTTGATGTATATGTATCTGCTGAAATCAATTTTCTCCCTCCTGATTAGATGAAGATTTCTGAAGCCTTTTATCATATTCTGGATGCCAACCAACTTTTAAATCTTCTGCAAGTTGCTGATAGGAACCCTGTACTAGAAAAGGTTGTCTCCATCCTTCACGAATAGAAATCACTTCCTGATAAGCCTTTCTATGGGACCAGTCTAATAGTGAACGCCCGTTATCCGAAAGGGTTTTTTCTTCTTCTCCATCCAGGTCATGCTTCATTGTTTGAAAATAATCATCCCAAACATTAATTAACCTTTTATCTAATTTAATTAATTCTATTCCATTAATTAAATCATCATCTAGCCATCTTTCTCTTTGATTTCTTGCTTGCCACCTAACCACCGCTGCTCTTTTTTTCCTAGTTTCTCCACCATTTACTAGGTTTATTTGAGCCTCCATAATCCCCCCAAGTTCACCTAATATATTGGCTTCCTCTCCTCTATCTCCATAATCATCTGATAAACTTTCATCAGATAATTCATTAATTAGTGTTACTATATACTGTATTAATTCATGTTTACTAATCTCTCTTGATGCCTCGTTTAAAAAACCCAATACTACTCTTCTATCCCACCATTCAATTAACCGTTCCACTATGTTTGACCGTATTCCTATTGGGACCGTATTTTTAATTCTAACGGTTACTTCATTATGAATATCTTTTATATTAAAGTTATTAGGTTGGATTGTAATTTTATTAATTAAGTTGATTCTTTGTGTTTGGCTTAAAGATAAATAAGCTTCACAACCTGGCCACCTTGTTTTATAAGGGAGGGCTTCGTTTTTACTTCTTGCTAATTCCCTCTCACTATTAACTCGTTTGGCTTCTATCAAAAGATTATTAACTACAGCCCCTCGATTGGAATCATCTTTAGATAGTGCTGTAAGTGAACATTTTTCATCAATTCGAAGTGGAGTTACAAATATAAAAAAAGTGGTTTCGTCTACCTCGTCTTTCTTGAGCATATTTGCCCAAATTCTTATCGTCTTCCAGAAACCATCATTTTTCTCGTTTAATTTACCGTTACTATCAAGACTATGTTTTAATTGAAATAATGTTTTTAATTTACCTTCAAGATAAACATCATCAAAAGTCTCTATACTAATTCTATCGTAATCATTTGCATCTAATAACTTTACTAGGGCATACATCCCTTGAAAATAATAACCTAACAGAGAAGCATCGGCTGAATGTTGACTCATATATTTCACCTACCAATCTTTTTTGGTAAATACTCACAATTATCTTACCATGAAAAAACATTTATTAACGTCACAACATGCTGAAATTTGAAGAATCTCATAAAATTTCAACAATGGGCCAAAGGCGAACCTGTTTTGGAAATTCTTTAGTGACAGGTAAATTAAAACCAGAGAGGTATCAGATTTCTTGGTTTTAATTCATAAGAACTTGATTGTTGATGCAGAAGAAATAAATTTGCCCTGTGAATAATTCAACGAATAATGGGCTTGAACTTAGAATTCTGAATCAATTAGAGAAGCGATCTACACTTTTCAGATCGCCCTTAACCATCGGCGTAATTCTTGTCCCTCTCTTAGCTAAAATAATGATTAAGACCAACTAGTTATTAAATATTAATATTTAGGGAATTCGCTTCTAAGCACGATATCATTCTTAATTCCACCAGAGTTTTTACTATCTCTATTTCTATTGAAGCAGCCGAACTACTAGAAGACTTCCAATGAATAAGTAGCGAGGAACTCCCCCATTAACCTTTGTAATTCTGAAAATTGGGGTCAGACCCCCGGCACATTAATGCTTCACCGTGCTGAAGATCTGACCCCGATATTTTCTCATTGACTTTAAACTTCTTTAAAATAACCACCTTTACAAATGAAAAATATGGTAAAATCCTATTAAATTTTATTAATTGGAGGTAAATAAGTATGAACAGAGATTCCCATTATAGTAAAATGCGTTTCGTGCTACCTAATTTAATTGAAGAATTAACTTTAAATCTAATAAGAAATAACCCCCTTGATAAAGACAAAGTTCTACTTGCGATTTTTGGTCTCTTTGATCAATCTCACATGCCTGATGACGAATTCTTAGAGAATTTAGAAAAGCACAAAATAGAAGCAGCAATTTATGTAAGAAATTACATCTTGGAAACTGTTCCTGAGTGGATTAATCCACCTCATCCTAATTTTGATCATAAATATGAAATCGACTTAATCTTTTACCTCTTATTTGAAAAAGATAATTCTTATGTTGAAGGACCGTTCCGAACTAATCAGTTAGATGAGTATTGGGAATTTGATAATAACTCTTATAATGGAAACATAGTTTTGATAAATATTTTTTCTAGATGGATTGATAACTTAAATGATAGTGTTCCTGACATGTATAACGATGTTTTTTCTAAAGGACTAGATTATTTAAGGGGATTAGAAAAGTTAGAGGAAGTTGAATTAGAACGTAAATACGCTGGTTCTTACATGGATTCCGATTTTAATGACACGGATGATTATGGAAATGATGATAACATAGATGAAGAAGCTATTTCTTGGCAAGATCTCTATGATTATAACGAAAACCATTAATTATTCATATCCAACAAGAATATAGAGATTCACTTCATTTTGGTGAGTCTCTATACAAAATAGCCGGGCTTTACAGCCAGCTCACGAAACTTGGCAAACTTAGTAGTCCGCCATTTGTTATATTCATATTTTATCCGAGCACTTGATCGGTTCAATTTTAACGAAGTCTTCCCGTTCTATCTTGGAACAGTATACCTTCGCTCTTTCCTTCGGTGGTACTCCCATTTCCATAATACTCTACGCCTCACAGCTTGATCAGAGAGCAGCCAGCCGAATCCTCTAAAAAATGGGGTCAGTACCCCCGGTACATTAATACTTCACCGTACCATGGGTATGACCCCAATATGTCGATGTTATACGTACTACACCCACTTTCGCTTTTATACTTCGACAATAAATATGAAAACCTAAAATCTAAGAGAAGCCCAAAACTTTTTGGACTTCTCTTAGATTTTAGTAGTTTTTAACTGTCTTTCAAGTAAATAATACTACACATTAAACTAATGACGATTGTTAATTAGACCTGATCCGGTTTATGGTAACCTGAGTAGAAATGTGATAAAATTTATATAATTTAGACTATTTAAATATTAAAATTTTTAACCTTAATAAGAAAGGGCGACTGAGATTACAAATGATCATTGATTGCCATTTCCATGTAGATGAAACGATGTTATCGCTAGAAAAAATGATTGAAGAAATGGATAAAAACAATGTTAATAAAACCGCATTAATTCCACCTTTAAATGAAACTATGTATGAAAAAGAAAGTACATACCAGGATAACCTACACCGTTTATTCCGTTTTTTAATCATGAATTTTCCCAAAGTAGGCTTTAAGATTTATGACGGATTAGTTAAAGATGGTTACTTTAAAGTCAATGGAAGCTTTAAGATTTTCACGGAGCCAAATAATGACATTGTAGCAAATGCGATAAAATACTATCCTGATCGTTTTCTAGGATGGGCTGCCGTTAACCCAACTGTTCCAGAATCTGTGGAGACGTTAATCACATACCTTAACCTACCTGGTTTCATTGGTGTAAAAGCCCATCCATTTATGCATAAGTATAGTATTAAAGAACTTGATTCCATTGGATCCTTGTGCCAAAAAAGAGACATCCCAATGATTATTCATCTATCTTCAGAACGAGATTCCTACAAATACTTACCTGACAAATATCCCAATCTCAAAGTTATTTATGCTCATGCAGGACTTCCTTTTTGGAAAAGCCTGTGGAAATACGCAAAAGAAAAGCCCAATGTTTATGTGGACACTTCAAGTGATTACCTTACACCCACTATCGTAAAAAATGTAGTTCAGGCACTTGGGTATCGAAAGGTATTGTATGGTTGCGATGGACCATATGGAATGAAAAAGTTTAATGAGTACGATTACTCGGATAAAAGGAGCTGGATTGACTCTTTAGATATTCCTCAAGAAAATAAGGAATTTATTCTTGGAAAGAATTTTATGGACTTAATAAAGAGTTCAGATCTGGCCTTCATATAGAAAGGATAATACCTCGAATATCGGGGGCATACCTCTGGTACATTACTGCTTCACCGTGCCGAGGGTCTGACCCCCATTATCCGGAGATACTCAAATAACTCTGGGTCATCTAAGATAAAGTATCTAAGTAAGGTGCCCAAAAACCACTAAAAGGGACAAGGCGATTGCCTTGTCCCTTTTTAACACTATTCGCAGTGAACCTAACACTCTCTCACCTTATATGTGCCAGTTCCCCCGCTGTTCTTATCTATACACGCAATAATGCTCCATTCGGCTCTTTTAACTCCTGCTCTACTATTTGATTCACCTTAGAGAAGTGGTCCAGAAATTGTTGTGCCAGCTCTTGTTCCTCCGTGTCACTTTTCAATGAAACGATGTCGCGCAAAATCTGAGCCATCCACAAATTATCAAAATAACGGTACTTACCTGTATTCCAAGTCGTTTTTTGAGGGGATTTTTCATTGACATAGTAGTTCCAAAAAGGCATCCGCTTCGATTCCTCGTCTGTAAGTTGGAGTCTGTAATGGGAATGGGCAGGAATATTTCCATCTTCACAAAGTTTACCGATGAAATTATCCTTTACCATATAGACACCTAATATCCGTCTGTCTTTTTCAAGCATGCCGGGATCGACCGCTGTCAGCAGGACCGCACTGTTTTGGTGTAAGCGACTGGGCTTGTTTGGCTTGCCCTTATTATTACCACTTTTTATTTCACCAGAGGAAACCGTCCAATCTGAAAAGGTGCTACTCTGTTCTTCTGTATCACACCTGTAAACCATCTGCGATTCGGGATGAAGTTTATGATTTTTCATAAGTTTTTCATGACCCACTCGAAGCTCCTGGTATTTTCTTTGCCGTTCCTTTTCCTCTTCCTTCTGCATTTCTTCCTCTTTGAGTTCCATTTCCTGCTCGTGTAAAATTTTTTCAAGTGAATTGGCAGCACTTTTATCATGTAGTTTCAAGTGCTGTCCAAATACATCCGGGTAAACAAATTTTTTATTTTCCGTGGCGAAATGTATTTCAACTACCGTATCATTATGATTAACGATACTTCCCATACCAAACCGCTCATGTGTAACTTTCTTATTGATTAAATTCAATATATTAGTCCTCCTTGTATAATAACTCGGGTACTATTGCCTAAAAAGCTCACAAAAACTGTTTGAATTTCCCTTCGGAATAAATAAGATATTTAACTAAACGTCCAATGTAAAAAATAACCAGATGATAATTATAACATTTTTTTGATAAAAATACAAATTCTGTGTTGACAACCTATTTTATTGCGAGGTAAAATGAAGTTTTGTTTAAACCTAAATGATTGGTACAACCCTAAGTTTATATCATTAAGCCGGTCAATCCCAGAATCATCAAATCCCTTTTTTACAGACTCCCTATCCAATAGTTATCTAAAAAACAAGGCGACCTCCAACTCATTTGGAGCAAACGCAAGCAAGAAAAGCTGAATTCTTTTCGCCACTACTTTTATCAACAAAGGAAAAACCTCATTCGCACAAATGCACAAATGAGGTTTACCACCACAATTTATTCTGAAGAGTCTTCTCTATTCTCCTCCGTCACCAACTTCAACGGCACCGGAATCTTCTCCTTCACTTTCTTACCCTGCAACACATCTGCCCCAGCCTGAACGGCCAACTGACCAATCTTCTCAGGCTGCTGAGCAACAGTCGCTGACAGGTTACCGTTACGAATGCTAGTCATCGCATCTTCATTTCCATCAAATCCAACGACTAATACGTCACGACCCGAACTTTGGATTGCCTGCAGTGCTCCAAGTGCCATTTCATCATTATGAGCGAACACCGCTTTGATATCTGGATTCCCTTGAATCAGGTTTTCCATCGTATTCAATCCTTCAGTACGATCAAAGTTTGCCGTCTGTTTAGCCACGACATCAAGCTTTTCATCAGCGATGTTGTGGAATCCGGCTCCCCGCTCACGAGTGGCTGATGCTCCAGGGACACCTTCCAGTTCTGCAACCTTTGCTCCTTCACCAAGCTGTTTCACTAGATATTCACCGGCCATTTCGCCGCCCTTTTCGTTATCCGAGCTGACGAGTGTGGCGACGTCTCCTTTTTCCGCTGAGCGGTCAAGGGTGACGACGGGGATGCCCAGGCTGTTGGCGGATTGAACGGCGGTGGAGATGGCCGCTGAATCCGTTGGGTTGATGAGTAAGACGTTAACGCCCTGCTGGATAAGGTCTTCTACGTCATTGATCTGTTTGGCGGCATCGTTCTGGGCATCGACGACGACAACTTCCATTCCTTGATTTTTCGCTTCCTCTTCCACGCCGTTTTTCATGGAGACGAAGAATGGGTTATTCAGTGTTGAAACGGATAGTCCGATTTTGATGTCTTCAGGGTTTGAGCTTTTATTTGGCTTTGCCCATTCCGGCGGCTGCAGGGAGCAGGCGCCTAGGAATAGGAGTGACAAACTGATTAGTAGTAACCATGCTTTCTTCATAGTATCCCTCCTACGCTGCTTTCTTTCGGTCGATGAGAACCGCGATGATGATGACGACACCCTTTACGACCATTTGGAAGAAGGATGAGACACCGAGCAGGTTTAGACCGTTGTTTAATGTTCCGATGATGAGTGCACCGATCAGTGTTCCGACGATCAGTCCGCGTCCGCCTGACAGGCTTGTCCCGCCTAGTACGACGGCTGCGATGGCATCGAGTTCATAGGATGTACCGGCTGTCGGCTGGGCTGAATTCAGGCGTGACGTGAGGATTGCTCCTGCGAGTGCTGCCAGTAAGCCGGCCAGGGAGTAGATCATTACTTTGATGCGTGGTACTTTGATCCCTGAGATCAGGGCTGCTTTTTCATTCCCGCCGATGGCATACGTTTTGCGGCCGAACGGAGTTTTGTGCAGGATCACCCACAGGATGGCGAACGTCAGGATCATCGTGACGGCGGGAACAGGGATTCCAAGGAAGTATCCTCTTCCGAACAGTTGGAATGCATAACTGTCGCCAAGACCCGTGATCGGATTTCCGTCTGTGTACACAAGCGTCAATCCGCGGAACATTGTCATTGTGGCAAGTGTCGCGATGAATGGTGCCATTTTTCCTTTTGTGATCAATAGTCCGTTGACCATTCCCATCAGAGCTCCAAGGATACAGCCGATCAGGATCGCAAGGATCGGGTCGATTCCCGATACCATCATCCCTGCCATCAGGGCGCTGGATAAGGCGAGGATCGAGCCGACGGATAAATCAATTCCTCCGGTCAGAATGACGAAGGTCATCCCGTAGGCAATCAGGGCGTTGATCGCGACCTGTCGTAATAGATTCAATAAGTTCAAGGGTTCTAGAAAACTAGGATTGATGATGGATACGGTCGCAATCAGCACAAATAGTCCGAGAAGCGGACCGAGCTTTTGCATTAGATTGCCGACGTGATTTGTTTTGAGTGCGTTATTCATGTGCGTGACCTCCTGTCGCCAATGTCATGATTTTTTCCTGTGTTGCTTCTTCCTTTGAAAGCTCTCCTGCGATGGTCCCTTCATGGACGACGAGGATGCGGTCGCTCATCCCGAGTACTTCTGGCAGCTCGGATGAGACCATCACGATCGCGACGCCCCGGTCGGTGAGCTCGTTCATCAGCTGATAGATTTCACGTTTCGCCCCGACATCGACTCCGCGGGTCGGTTCATCGAGGATCAACACTTTCGGACCGATCCCGATCCATTTGGCGATGACCACCTTCTGCTGATTTCCGCCGGACAGGTTCCGTGCGTGGGTCCGGGCTGATTCAGTTTTGATCGTCAGCCGTTTGATGAGCATTTCGACAAAGTCCTGTTCATTTTTATCATTGATCAAGCCTTTCTTCGTGAAGCTGTAGAGGCTTGGAAGGGCGATATTATCCTTTAGGGAAAAGTCGAGGACGAGTCCTTCATCCTTCCGATCCTCAGTGATGAATCCAAGACCGAGTTTCACTGCTTGATCCGGTGTTTTAATGGTTACTGGTTTCCCGTTCACGAGGATTTCGCCTTTATAACGTCCGTCAAGTCCGAAGATGGTCCGCATGATTTCCGTTCTTCCTGCTCCCATCAAACCTGACACGCCGACAATCTCTCCTGAGCTGACTTCGAAGCTTACATTCTCAAACAGTCCCTTCTTCGTCAGGTTCCGCACTTCAAGCATCGTTTCGCCTGGCTTTGGATTCCGTGCCGGAAAGCGGTCCGTCAATTCCCGTCCGACCATTTTCTTCACGACCTCATCGAAGTTCGTCTCAGGGATCGGAGTCGTATCCACCGTGCGTCCGTCCCGCATGACCGTGATGGTGTCACAAATCGTGAAAATCTCTTCCATCCGGTGAGAGATATACACAATCGACACGCCGGCTTTCTTTAACGACCGTATAACGGCGAAGAGCGTTTCGATTTCTCGGTCCGTCAATGCCGCTGTCGGCTCGTCCATGATGATGACTTTTGCATCTGTCATCAGGGCTTTGGCTATTTCGATCATCTGCTGCTGACCGACCGAGCACTGCCCCGCTTCTTTTGTGAGAGGGATGGAAATGTTCAGCTTTTCAAACTGCTTATTCGCAACCGCTTTCATTTTTCTCGTATTGATGAGACCGAATTGTGTAACCGGTTCCTTATTGATGAAAAGATTCTCAAGGACGGTCATCTCCGGCCAGACGTTTAGTTCCTGATGGATGAAGGCAATGCCGAATTCCTCGGCCTGTTTCGGATTATCGAAAGTCATGTCCTTCCCGTCGATGGTGATTGTTCCCTGATCCTTCTTGTGAAGGCCCGTCAGGATGTTCATCAGGGTCGACTTTCCGGCGCCGTTTTCCCCCATCAGGGCATGGACTTCGCCGTGCTGGATCTCGATGTCCACTCCTTCAAGGACCTGGTTCGAACCAAATGATTTATGGATATTCTTCATGCTGATCTGCATGCTACTCACCCCTTTGTTTTAAAAAATGACTCCCGCGTGAAGGATACAATTCGCGTACGGTGTGACTTCACCCGTGCGGATGATGGCCTTCGCCTTATGGGTTTCTTTTTTGAAATCTTCATGGGATACATACTGGATCCCTTCAAACCATGAGGTCATCTGTTCATGAACCCCTGCGTTGGTTTCTACTTCTTCTGCAAGCGTGACGGTTTCGACGACCATCTCTTCCTTTAACAGTTCGACCACGTCAAGGAAGGATGGCTCTCCCGGTTTCAATGCCAGGTCGATTTTTACGACGTCCGACGGAATCGGGAGACCGGCATCGGCCACGACGATTGTATCCGTGTGGCCGAGATCGGCTAGTATTTTAGCAATGTGACTGTTCAAGATGCCATGTCGTTTCATTCTGCCAGCTTCCTTTCCACTTCGTCTCTTGTCGGCATTCCGCCCTGTGCCCCGAATCCGGTTACTGAAAGGGATGCGGCACGGTTTGCAAACCGGAGGCTTTCTTCCATTGATTGACCTTCAGCCACGGCTGTTCCGAATGCTGCATTGAAGGTATCACCGGCACCTGTCGTATCGACGACTTCGACTTTGAAGGAGGGAACCAGGATTTCTACTGTTCCATTATGGTAGCGGACTCCAGCTGCTCCTTCGGTGATGATGACCTTGTCAGGATATTGTTTCAGCGCTTCTGACGGTTTCATTCCGTTAAATAGGACATCTGCTTCATGTTCATTCGGTGTAAGATAGCTTGCACCATCAATGACTTTTTGTGAAATCTTTCGTGCCGGAGCCGGGTTAAGTAGTAGTGGAACTTCGATCTGGTTGCAGAGGTCTGTCACGTACTCAACCGTTTCTTCCGGGATTTCCTGCTGGATCATGATAAGATCGCATGTTTTAAGGAAATCGGCTGTTTTCTCTACGTACTCAGGAGTCACAAGATCATTTGCCCCTTTTACGACGACAATGCTGTTGTCCCCTTCGGCGAGGATGATATGGGCGGTTCCGGATTTGGTATCTGTAACCGGTTCCACATAGTCCGTATGAACACCGTTTCGCTTAAAGTTTTCTAAAATCTCTTTTCCGTATGGATCATCCCCTACGCATCCAATCATGTAAACGTCAGCCCCAAGCCGTGCTGCCGCCACGGCCTGATTGGCTCCTTTTCCGCCGGGTACCGTGTCAAAGCTGTCGCCAAGTACCGTTTCCCCTGCACCTGGTCGCTTGGCTGATGTCACCACTAGATCCATGGATGAACTGCCGATCACGGCAACTTTCGCTTTTTTCATCTTCCTTCATCCCTTCTTGTTGTGTTTCGCTGTATGAGTTCAACTGGAAGCTGAACACTTGTATCGATGTCTTTTTCTTTTTTTATCAGTTTAATCAGAAGTGCCGCGGCCTGCCTGCCCATTTCGTATGCCGGCTGCCTGATCGTGGAGAGCGCCGGATAGGAAAGGCTGCTCTGTGGGATGTCATCGTAGCCGATGATCTGTACGTCTTCGGGTATCTTCTTCCCAAGCCTCAATGCCTCATGGAGAATAGCGATCCCGACGATATCATTGCTCGCGATGACCCCATCCGTATCAGGATAGGTGGCGAATAGTTCCTCTGCCCAGCCCTTTGCGTCTTCAAAGGAGAACGAGGTCGTGGACATCACGGTGAAATCGACGTCTGTCCCGCTTAAGTACTCAACCGCTCCCCGGAATCGGTCCTGTGCCGGCTTGACGTGTGCCGGCCCCTTCATGACGGTGATCCGCTTCGCTCCTTTTTCTACTAAGGTCTTTGCCGCCAGGCGTCCCCCTTTTCGGCCGTCTGCATAGACAGCCGGATAGTTATCCGTGGTCCGGTCAAGGAGGACGAGTGGGAGATTCAATTCACTATAAAGCTGGTCATGCTCCACATGATTGGTCGCTGAGATCATGCCGACGACGTTGTTCTGAACGAAGGTCTGGATATAATCCAGCTCCTTCTGAATGTTCTCGTCGCTGTTACCAAGGAGGAGCCTGAACCCGGCCTCACTCACTTCATCCTCGACCCCTCTCGCCAGCTGCGGGAAGTACGGGTTCGTGATATCCGGAAGCAGAAGTCCGATCAACCTCGACTCCCGTTTGAAAAGGGAGCGGGCCACCTCGTTCGGACTATAGTTGAGCTTCTCGATCGCACCCATCACTTTTTTCCTCGTCTCGACTCCTACATAGCCGTTATCATTGAGCACCCGGGAGACCGTCGCCACCGACACCCCCGCTTCACTCGCCACATCCTTGATTGTTACCACGTACGTCACTTCCTGTTCGTTTGGTTGGTTTTATGTAACCGGTTACACATAAAGTAACACAAATTTGTAATCGCTTGCAACCTTAAATTTTCACCACTGTTGGTTAGAGGAATTTACCAGGTTACGCAAGCAATTAATTATAGCGTACTTTTCAACACAAAATTCCAAGTAGCATGGGGAACGTCCCCACCTACTTGGAAATTCATTTCTCCCAATACGCTTTTGCCTCATCTTCAAGAACTTTCAACCTTCTATAATAATCAGGAAATTCGTTTAAATGAGCCAATGCAATCTTCCCGGTAGTAATGGGATCATCCGCCGTAACATTTGTTGGATTGTATTTTTTCCCGTGTTCAAGCTCAGTATTTACTCCCATCCAAAACTCATTTAAATTAAATTTACTACTGGTAAAATCGATGCCTAAGAGTAATGCTATGGCTGCTGCTTCTTCTTTAGAATAGCTGGTTTTGGAGGTGTTTGACTGAGTGGCAGGATGTCTGAACATGGTCGTTTTTTGTGTAATCCAATTTTTGTCCTGGTTATGGACGTTTGTTTCTTTCACCGTTGTATCCGACTTGGAAGTATGAACAGCACCAAATGGATGGTTGGGAGGAATATATCCCCTGTAAGCAGGCTGTCTTACATAGTTATGCACTGGTGGATTTATATCATTATGATATTGATTTTGATATGGGTACAAACCGGAAACATGGTACATTTTTTTCATTCCCTTCACCTATATACAAAACCATGATATGCCTGCGCTCTGGGAATGTTCTTCTATTCATATGAACGAATGGTCATACTTCATTCTTGGCAATCAGCCTGTCAATGGTGGCTGATACATCTCGTACAATCGTTTTCCATTTTTCTTTTAGCGAGTTGCTAAGTCCAATATGAAATTTGATCTCGAAAGGCTCCACTCCTATAAGATACCCCTTGATTGATTCCCTCTGTTGATACAATGATTGAAACAAGTGAAAGTTATGCGCTGATATGTCTAACGTTTGATATTCATGTAAATTGTCAAGTGGATAAACGGTCAGCTCCCCGGGTTTGTTCCCTGAAAGTACTGCATCCACAATGATGACAAAGGTGGCTTTCTTTATTTGATCCATGCAGTAGTCAATATCTGATTCTCCAATAAAAAAAGATACATGAGGTGTCTGATTCAGTTTGGATAGCTCCTCAACCAGATAAATGCCGATTCCATCATCCATCATCAATTGATTGCCAATGCCTAAAACGATTATTTTTTCCATTAAAACACCTTTATCGTTTTCACTTGTTTTCCCGGTCTATAGACATGAGTTGCGCAGGACATACACGGATCAAAGGAACGAAGGATTCTGCCAATCTCCGCAGGGTTATCCGTATCCTGAATGGGTGTACCGACTAAGGCTTCTTCAGCGGTACCTCTAAAGCCATGATCATCCTTGGTCGAGAAATCCCATGTGGAAGGAGTGATGATTTGATAGAAAGAGATTTTCCTATCCTGGATCTTTAACCAATGGCCCAGGGCCCCTCTCGTCGTATCCACCAGTCCTCTGCCGGATGCCGATTCCGGAAGTTCATATTTTTTCTGCACATCTACTCCTGGAATGATTTGCTGAAGTAATGTTTTCATGATTTCCGTAATCTTCTTTGCCTCCAGTGCTCTGGCAATCGTCCGATCCATTGCCGATATTCCGTTAGTATACGCTCCACTCAGGATTAATCTTGCCAACGGTCCGACCTCTGCAGGGAGACCATTGTATCGTGGTGCTTTCACCCAGGAATAAGCTTTCTCCTTGTCCATATCAGGCTCGGTCAATGCGTCAGGTGGTTGAGTGCTGTTATTAGTAGATTTATAATAGGAATAATCTATTTTTTCTTTAATTTTATTTTCATCAAATGTTTCCACAGACTCCATTGTTGAGAATAGCGGATCCACATATAGTGTGCCCAGGTCTTTATAATCGTTAAAAGCTCCGTAGGTTAATAGATTGCCATACCCTCCACCCAATCGATAATAGTCTGGATAAAAGTGTGCAATGTCATAGACATCCGGAATCATTTTTTCATCAATGAAACGAATGATCTTCTCCAGAATAGAATCAATGTGAGCAACCTTCTCAGCAGTTGCCTGAGTCGTGATCCCTCCAATAAAAACCCCATGATTATGGGGGGCTTTACCGCCGAGAACGGCCAACATTTCGTGAGCCAGACGACTGAACTGGAGGGAATCGAAGTAGTGCTGTGAGATACGGTCATTGATATTCTTGGGTAATCGAAAATCGACATGGTCCGCCTGGAAAAGAGAGTTTTGTTCAATCTTTACATAGTCGGGCACGGTATATTGATAGAAATGGCGGATATGATTTTGTAAAAATTCACAGCAATGAATGATATCCCGTAAATATCTCCCTTGTTCCATTGGTTCAATGTTCAACGCATCTTCTAAAGCCAGGGATGAAGCCATGGAGTGCGCCGCAGAACAAATGCCGCATATGCGCTGAGTAAAATACACCGCATCGAACGGACTTCTTCCTACTAACATTTGCTCAAAACCGCGGAATAAATTGCCTTTTGTTTTGACATCGACGACTCTATTTTGGTCGACCACTACATCAATTTCCATAAAGCCGCTGATTCGTGTCAGCGGATTAATCACGATTCTCTTCTTACTCATCCTTTACCACCCTTGTCGTGTCATAGCTGATGAACGGCGCCATGGCATCAGGAAAACCAAACTGAGCACAGCCGATGCACGGTGTATTATCTCCTATCGGCCAATTCACATGACCGTTCCATTGCCTTGTCGGACAATCCACTCTCGTCACGGGGCCCCGGCATCCAAGCTTAAATAAACATGTTTTATCCCCTAATTTTTCGGCGAATATCCCCCGGTCAAAAAACGGTCTTCTAGGACAGCGGTCATGGATAAGCGTGCTATAAAACATTAAAGGCCGGTCTAAACTGTCTGTTTCCGGCACTCCATATAGTAAAAGATGTGCCAATGTCCCCAGGAACCAATCTGGATGGACAGGGCATCCTGGAAGTTTAATCATGGTTTTGTCTGGCAGGACCTTTTGCAGCCCTACAGATTCGGAGGGGTTAGGTTTTGCTGCTGAAACCCCGCCATGTGTGGCACAAGCCCCCACTGCTAAAATATAGGATGCTTTTTCCCCGAGCATCCTGGCTGCTTGAAGGCCTGTAAGAGGTTTCCCTTGCCAGCTGCCGATGATATTGTATAACCCATTGTTTTTTAACGCGACGGCTCCTTCGACGGCTAAAATATACTCTTCATCCATCGCCTCCATTAGTTTTTTAATTGCCTGCTCTCCTTCTGAGGCCATTAAACTATTGCAATAACGAAGATCAACCATTGAATTCAGCGTGTATTCAAAGTCGGGGTTCTGACCGTTCAACAAGGAAATGATATTACCCGAACAACCATTCAATTCTAAGTAGATGAGGTTTTTTTTCTTGATCACCTTTCTTTCAAGGCTCTTCAGTGCCGTACTGGTTAACCTTTCTGCAATGGCTTCATTTGTTAACGACTCCGGTGGCAATATTTGTCCTTCCATTAAACCAGCCTCCCTGCTACGGGTAGTGCAGCCAAGATCGATTGCTGCCCGGCATGGCAAGAAGCAAATTCCTGCGTATACTCTTTGCCCGCAGTCAAGCCGAAGTGGGAAGCAGCTGCCCAAGCCCGATTAGTTGTCATATCATACACAATGCCATTGACCGCTACATAAGCCGGGCTCCCATTTTTCCCGGTGAATGTGGCTAATTCTTCAAGTGTAAACGTACGTTGATTGGACGGTGATATAGACTGAGTGGGTAAAGAAGGAACGGAAGGATTTTGTGACTGATTTGCATTCCCTGAAGGAACTGGACCTGTATGATGACTGTTCTTCGCTTGATTCGCCAGCCATTCACTTAGAAAATGAATCGTAGAGAGTGCATCCCATAACCGCTGTAGAATTTGCGGTTTCCGGGAAGGGTCACTCAAGTTTGATAACGTATAGAGATCCTGCCGGGATTGTGTCACAAGATGATTTATCTGCATTCTAATCATTTCGATGCTTTCCATGATGTACTCCCCCTTGGGCCATTTCCCCTATCCTGTACTTCCGAACGATTAACAAATTCTGGGCAAAAGCTGACCTGACAGGCGATTGAGTCTTCTTGTCGTGCCCACAGCCGTTCTTAGTAGCAGTTTCCCGGTTTGAACATGACAGGATGTGATGTGTCCGATCACCCTTGCATCCTTTCCTGTTTCATGGCGCTTCAAAATATCAATGACCTTTTGTTCATCCTTTGAATCCACGATGATCACTACTTTCCCTTCATTTGCGAGATAAAGGGGTTCATAGCCTAAAATATCACATGCACCTTGAACATCAGCACGTACCGGAATAGAAGCTTCCTCCATTTCAATGGTGAAATGAAAGTCTTCACATAGCTCTACGAGTGTCGTCGCCAACCCTCCTCTTGTCGGATCCCGCATGACCCGAATGCCTTCGACTTCTCCCAGGAGTTCATGAATCAGGTGGTTTAATGATGCACAATCGCTCCTGACATCGGTGAGCAGCCCAAGCTCCTGGCGTGCACTCAGGATTGCGACCCCGTGATCCCCTATGGTACCGCTTATGATAACGGAATCCCCTTCTTTAACCATTTCAGGTTTCAAGCGATGCTGTGCTTGCATCACACCGATCCCCGTCGTGTTAATGAACAGGCCATCCACACTACCCTTTTCGACTACTTTTGTATCACCCGCAATAATGTTCACTCCGGCTCTCTCTGCTTCCCCCGCCATCGTGTTGACGATTTCTTTTAGACTTTTTATCGGGAACCCTTCTTCAAGAATAAAACCCGCAGTTATCACATGAGGGACAGCCCCGCTAACAGCCAGATCGTTCACTGTTCCTGTTATAGCCAGCTTCCCGATATTCCCACCTGGAAAGATCAGGGGTTTGACTACATAGCTATCCGTTGTGACTGCGATGGTTTGTGCAGGGATATCAAGAATCGCAGAATCAAACTTGGTTTGCTCTGAATGTCCAAATGATTGGATAAAGAGATCTTGTATCAGTCTATGTGTTAATTCGCCGCCTTCTCCGTGAGCCAGACTGATTCGCTGCATGGAAGCTACACCTCCCTCATGAATTGATAATGCGCTGCACAGGTTCCTTCTGTTGAAACCATACAAGGACCTATAGGATGAGTGGGAGTGCATCCTTTGTTAAACAACACACACTCTTCCGGGGTAATTAATCCGCGGACGATTTCACCACAGCGGCACTTGGTTACTCTCGGCTCCCCTACCGAAATCTTAAACTTCTTTTTGGCATCGTATTGCGCATATTTCTCTTTAAGAACCAATCCGCTATCGGGAATTGTGCCAATCCCTCTCCATGCCTCGTCATGAGGTTCAAAATATTCTTCCAGTAAACTTTGGGCAACGACATTTCCTTTATCTCTTACAACATATGTATAATCATTGATGATTTTAACCTTTTTTTCCAACTGGTACTGCAGCAGTTTATAAATTCCGCTGAGCAATTGAACGGGTTCAAAGCCGGTAATGACACCCGAAACAGAAAATTCTTCCGCTAAATAACGGTAGCTGTGCTCTCCAATCACAACGGAGACATGACCAGGCAAGAGAAATCCGTCAAGCTTCACTTCGCCCGAATGAAGAAGTGCTCTTAGTACAGGCTCCACCAATTTGGTCGTCATCCAGATCGAAAAATTATTTACATCCTTTCTTGCTGCCTCGCGAACGGCAAGAACGAGAATGGGAATGGTCGTTTCAAATCCAATTCCTAAGAAAATGACTTCCTTGTCGGGATTTTCCTCTGCTATTTTCACGCTGTCCAATGGAGAGTAAACAACTCGGATATCCTTTCCGGCTGTTTTTGCTTTCATTAAGGTGGACGTAGAGCCTGGTACACGCATCATGTCGCCGAATGTACAAAGAATGGTGCCCCGTTCTTCTGATAATTGAATCATGGCATCGATCGACTTTTGATCTGTGACACATACGGGACATCCCGGGCCGGCAATCAGCTGTACATAATCTTTCAACCTCGCTTTTATTCCTGTTTTGGCCAGTGCCATCGTATGCGAACCGCATACCTCCATGAATACTGGAATCCGGCCTTTTTCTTCTTTAAATTTCTTGGCTAAATCGATGACGGCTCCAACTGAATTACGAGTCAAGACCGGATCCGAAAAAAGGTCCATGCTTCCCATCTAACACATTCCTCCATTCTTCTATACTTTCTTCGGCATATTTCTCATCTACTACGGTAAGGGCCTGCCCTGCATGAAGTAATACATAATCACCGACCCTCACGTCCGGAACAAAAAAAGTCCCTACAAACATCCTCGAACCCATTACATCCACCAGGGCTTCCTGCCCTTCCATTTCAATGACTTTAGCCGGTACTCCCAAGCACAAATCCATTCGCCACCTTCATTTTCTTTTATCTTCCTGCAAGCTGAGCAGCAATGATGATCTGACCTAATGATAAGCCCCCATCGTGACAAGGGACGTTTCTATGGGTGTAGACGTTAACTCCCTCTTTTTGGAGCCCTTCCCGGATCTCCCTTGCCAGAAAAACATTTTGGAAGGATCCTCCTGACAGTACGACCGTTCTATTAAATTCCGGTCTATTCCTGAATAGTTCCAACACCGTCTGTATACAGCAAGACACCAAAGTGGCATGGAATTTCTGAGCGATGGCTGTAATGGGTTGTTGGAATTTATCTTGGGTGATTTCGTAAATCATCGGGGATAAGTCAAGCTGAAATTGGTTTGGGCTGCTTCTCATTATATGAAAGGGATACGTTTCCCCTGTGCATTCAAGTTTCCTTCCATTCATATAATCGGATAATTTGACCGCCGCCTCCCCTTCATATGTTGAAACCTGACATATACCGAGAATGGCACTAATGGCATCAAATAAGCGGCCGCAGGTTCCAGCCATCGGCGTATTGATCTGATGGACAATCATTTGTTCCATAATGTTTATTTCCTTTACTCTCTCAGGAAAAAGGTTCATACATAATTCTTTTCCATTCTCCGGCCAGTAATAAAGCAGCATCCCCACTGCATTCCTCCACGGTTCTTTCACGGCTTTTTCCCCGCCTGGAAGAGGGGTGTATGTCAGGTGAGCCAATCGTTCATATGATTGTGCGTCTCCATATAAGAATTCAAATCCCCAGATATTCCCGTCTTCCCCGTATCCGGTACCATCTAAGATGATTCCCATACATGGTTCGTTCAGACCGTTATCCTCCATGCAAGATACATGATGTGCATGGTGGTGTTGAACGGATATGGTTTTACCCTTGAGTTTTTTCGCCATAGTAGTGGATGCGTATAGGGGATGCTTGTCGACAACCGTCCTCACTTCGTTAACCCCCAGATATTCTTTATAATGACTGAGCTGGTATTCAAAGGAGGCAACCATTTCTTCATTTTCTAAATCACCCACATGGGGACTCATAACAATGGTATCCCTGCTCCCGACTGAGAATGTATTCTTTTGATTTCCCCCTAACGCAATCATACGATCCACATCCGATGTGGCCTTAAGCGGCTCTGGAACGTATCCTCTTGCACGCCGTACAAATATTGGATGTTCTCCGTCACACTGAACGACCGAATCATCAATGGGAAACTCGATTCTGCGATTATGAGTTAAGGTATAATCACATATGTTTCGTACATGTTCTAAGTGTTCATCTTTATATAAAATGGGATGCCCGGAAGTATTGGCACTCGTCATTACGATACATTCCAACATATGATTTTCAAAAAGAAGATGATGCAAAGGAGTATAGGGCAGCATCACCCCGAGCGTCGACAAACCTGGGGAAATATTGGGTGGTAAGCCGTCCCCTCTTTTACTTTTCAAAATAACAATGGGCATTTCAGGGCTCATCAGGAAATCTTCTTCGCTCCTGGAGATATGACAAAGATCCCTTGCCGCCTCTAACGACTTGACCATGACCGCCAAAGGTTTCTGCGGCCGTTTTTTTTGCAGTCTTAACCGGTCAACAGCCCTTTCTTGATACGCATCACAAGCCAGATGGAAGCCGCCGATTCCTTTAATGGCCACAATATTTCCTTGTTTGATCAAATCGATCGTCTGGGTGATGGCTGATTGATTTTCAGCCAAAGCTTCCCCACTTTGGTTATGAAGTGTTACGGTTGGTCCACAGTCCGGACAACAAATAGGCTGGGCATGGTGCCGGCGATTCAGTGGATCTTCATACTCCACTTGGCAGTCATGGCACATAGGGAAATCCTTCATTGTCGTATGTGGACGATCATATGGAAGACGATTGATAATCGTATAGCGTGGACCGCACTGAGTGCAATTAATAAATGGATAGTGATAACGCCGATTACTGGGGTCCATCATTTCCTCCAAACATTGCTCGCAAATCCCCGCATCCGCAGGGATCCAGGGAATAGCACTCCCGTTTTCCCGGCTGGGTATAATCGTAAATTCTTTATAATGGGCAAGTGGAATGGGATGAATGTTTATCTCACTGATTTTCGCCAATTTCGGCGGATGATTTTTGATTTCGTCCACCATATCCCCTATTTGTCCTTCCTCTCCTTCAGCCTGGATGATGACCCCATTCAGGTTATTTTGGACCGTTCCATTGAGGTGATATTTTTTTGAAAGCTGATAGATGAAGGGGCGAAAACCGACTCCCTGCACCTTTCCTTTCACGACTACTTTTATGGCTTGGTACATTGACGATAAGCATCCTTTATCCAATTGATCCATTCTTCCATCCCTTCACCCGTTTTAGCGGATAATGCTTTCAACTGGGCTTGCGGGTTTATTTCTTTTAAATTCCTAATGGCTTCTTCTATATTGAAAGATACATACGGCAGGATGTCGATTTTATTCACGATCGTTAAATCGGTACGTCTAAACATGACTGGATACTTCGGTATTTTATCGTTTCCTTCAGGGACACTTAAAACCACCACTTTATAATCTTGTCCCAAATCATATCCAGAGGGGCAAACCAAATTCCCGATGTTTTCAATAAAGAGAATATCAATTGAATCCAGTTCGAAATCCGGCAGCGTTTTAGCAATCATCCTGGCATTCAGGTGACATCCCCCCACCGTATTGATCTGAACCGTTTTGACTCCAAGCGAACGTATTCTTTCCGCATCCATTTCCGTTGCCAGATCGCCTTCGATCACAGCCATACGGAACTCATTCCTTAAGGCCTTGATCGTTTCTTCCAATAAAGTTGTTTTGCCCGCTCCTGGAGAGCTCATTACGTTAATGACAAGCGTATGGTTTTTCTTGAATAGTTCTCTATTAAATGCAGCAGCCAGGTTTTGATCTTTCAATACATCTTCCTGTAGCTCGATTTTCACCATTCATCACTTCCTTCATATGATTCAACCCGGAAAGTTTCACCTGAAACAAGTAAACAATCAGGCAGCCCGCACTTTTGACAGAGCGCCACTCTATAATCAGGTGTAAACTCCAGCAAACACGTTTGGCATCTTGCTTTCGCCACTTCACGTATCATTTCTAATGTCGTCGTTTCATCAAGAATGCCCAAACCCTGTTTCTGAAAATGGAAAAACGCCAACTCCAGTGCATCAGGCAGTACATTGGATAAATCGCCAACAATCACATTGATTTTGGACACTTTCCGGATCCCATTTACGTTGGCATCTTCAGAAACTATTTTAATAATCTCAGACATAAGCGACATCTCATGCATCCATAACACCTCTCACTTTCATATGTATGCACGTCTCCATTAAAAAGAACAGCTTGGACCATTCCGCACTTTTAGCTAGTATAAGAGGATGTTCCAATCACGCAAAAAGCCTTTCATCGGCTCAAAAAAGCGGATGAAAGGCTTTGAAACTGTGATGTTAGGATAGTGCCCCTCATGGATGGGCAATGAATCTCTCTACAAATCTAAATAGAGAAATTGAGCTTTTTAGTTACTTCATTTATTTATTGAATTCATTAACTGGAAGAAGTATTGGGGTTTATGAGTCTTATTTAAGTTATACCATGAATGTAATGCATCTGGTGTAAATACATCTATTTTTTTCAGTACCTCCATTGCAAATTCCAGAGGAGCTATTCCTGATGCAGTAACTAAATTCGCATCAGATACCGCAGGTCCCGACTCATAGAACGTTTCTCCTTTATAGTTAGGACATACCATTTTAGTATATTCTAAGTTATTACTTGTATGCTTTCTAGTATCTAAGTATCCCATATTCGCAAGGGCCTCAATTGCACCACAAATGGCAGCCACAATCGTGCCTAGCTCTAAAGCTTGGCCAATTCTTTCCAAGATCGGTTGATGAATTTCTTCACTCCAAGTAGTCCCTCCTGGTAAGATTAAAAGATCTTTACTCTCAACAGTGCATTCATCAAGGGACATATCTGGTTTTATGCTCAGTCCTCCCATCGTCGTAATTATTTCTTTAGTAGCTCCTACTGTCATGACTTTTAAAGGTGCTACATCTTTTTTGAAATATCTTCCTGAGTTTAGTTCAGCCATTAAATATCCATATTCCCAGTCCGACATTGTATCAAAAACATATAGAAAAGCTTTTTCTATTTGCATCCAATAACACTCCAATCACAATTGATATAGCTATTATAATAAAACTTCCCTGACAGTCAGCGTCAGGGAAGTCATTAAACTTGATGAAATTCTATTAATTCCGCCAAAACTTCAACAAGTCTTTTCTTAAGACTTATTGGCTCAATCACTTTAATCGATTGATTGTACGGTAAAAGTAAATAAGGTACATATGTATGTATCATCTCTTTTTCAAGAAGAAAAACGGCTTGATTTGAAGTCCGTTCCTGTAAATAATGCCCTAAAAACCAATGTTGGCAAATATCAGCCAATGCACTTTTATCCCCATTAAGAACCAAAGGAATAATCTCTTTCTTATCTTCTAAAGTTGGAAGAAGGCTTTTTATAAAAAAGTCACGTGCTGAAAAATTCTCCGGCCGGTTAAACGTATTTTCGGTTAGCATTAGACTTTCCATTCGATCTACTCTAAAACTACGGATATCATTTCTAAGATGACAAAATCCAATCACATACCACTTATGATTCCAATAGATCATTCTGTACGGATCGACCAATCTATACTTTGATTGATCTTCGCCATTTTTATGATAAAGAATGTTTACTGAGTAGCCGTCAGCTACGGCCTGCTCCAACTCCTTCAAAAAAGGTTCCATAGAGAATGAACGTAATCGACTTATGACTTCAAGACTCGTTACATGTTGGTTTATCTTTGTTTCCTGCTCTTGATTTGAGTGTTTACTTAGTTTTGAAATGGCCCTATTGAGTGCTTCACCTCCATAATATCCGGCTTCTTCTGCAAAAACAGCCGCGTGAAATAGTGAAGTTTGCTCCTCAACATCAAAAAAAAGAGGAGCCTCAATAAAATGGTTCAATAAAGAGTATCCACCGTTATGTCCTGGTTCTGAAATGATAGGTACGCCACTTGTTGAAATTGTATCAATATAACGATACACAGTCCTTATATTCAACTCTAACTTTTCTGACATTTGTTTTGCAGTAATTTTTTCACCTGAACGAAGCATCCATAGAATTGCTAACATATTGTCAGTTTTAGGCATATGATTCCACCTCTATAAATAATTAATAACCATCTTTCAATACCAATTATTTCAAATATGGTGATATTGAGCAATCCCCCTTTTGTGGAATAAGCATTATATATATTTTTGAAATTATAACCCAAGCTTTGGATACTTATGTACCGGATTTTTAAGTTCTGTTAAATAGACGGAAAAATTCCGCTTAATTAGTAATTTAATATTAAAAATGACTGAAATAGACGGAAATATTACGCCTATTTATTCCAAAAAATACAAAAATAGATGATTTTCTATTCATAAGCGGAAAACCTCCGCTTATTTCCCTCGAAAACAAGTTCCATTCAGAATATAACCGGAAAAACTCCGCTTATTATACTGTTACCGATTCTCCTATAAAGGGCAAGCTCTCACACAAAAAAAGACAGCCCTGATTTGGCTGTCTTTTCGTCTTTATTTACTTAAACCGAACTCTTTCCATATTCCCTCTAAAAGCTGCTTATCCGTCAGCAGTTCATACCCCGTCAGCGCAAGTGCCTTTGCCCCGATCACAAGGGCACGGTCACCCTCGGTGGATTTGGCCGCTTCCCTGAATTCGTTCGTGTGGACGACGAGGGATTCGGGGCCGATTTTGATGTAGGGGTGGATGGTCGGGACCACCCGGCTGACGTTTCCGGCATCGGAAGATCCGAGTCCCTTTCGTTCCGTATCGTCGAAATATTCCCCTAGTGACTCGATGGAACGCTGGAATACTTTATCGAAACGGCGGTTGAGCTGAAAGTGATCGACCTCATTTTGGATTTTGATGACATTCAGTTTCGTCCCGGTGGCAAGTGCCGATCCCTCAGCGATCGCTTTCACTTTCTTCGTGACTTCATTGCATGCTTCCCTGGTTGCAGCACGTATATAGAAGCGGGCTTTTGCATAGTCAGGGACGATGTTGGGCGCGTCCCCACCGTGGGTGATGATGCCGTGGATCCTTACATCATCGGTCACGTGCTGACGAAGGGCGTTAATGCCGTTGAACAGCTGAATCACACCGTCGAGGGCATTGATGCCGTCTTCAGGGGAAGCTGCCGCATGGGCAGACCTTCCTTTAAATTCGAAATCAAGGGGGTCCACCGCAAGGGTTTTCCCTGTCTGCGTTGTTCGGTTGAATGGATGAACCATCATGCAGGCATCCACACCTTCGAACAAGCCTGCCTTTACAAAACTGCCCTTGGCACTTCCGTTCGGACCGCCTTCCTCGGCAGGAGTTCCGAACACCACCACTTCCCCTCCTGTTTCCTCGAGTACGGACGACAGGGCGATGGCCGCTCCGCAGCTTGCCGTCCCGATGATATTGTGACCGCAGGCATGACCGAGTCCAGGCAGGGCGTCATATTCAGCCAGGTAGCCGATGACCGGCCCTTCTTTCCCTGAATGTTTGCGTGCCACAAAGGAAGTCTCATGACCTGCCACTCCCCGTTCAATGGAGAACCCGTTGGCTGCAAGGAGGGTGGTCAAGGTCTCTGAGGCAAAGAACTCTTCGTTACCGATTTCAGGATTGTCATGGATCTGATGGCTGGTCGACACGAGTTTCACAGCCAATTGATCCACTGCCGAGACGATGTTGTTTTTACGATCGGCAATCGCTGCTGGTTGACTCATCTCTTTTCCCTCCTAATGCAATTCACTGACTGGCACGAATGTCGGGATCAGGGAATCTTTGTATGTTTTCTTGATATGTGCCGCTACGTCATCTTCCTGATAGAGCTGCACAATCTTTTTATAGGTCTTATTGTCTTTATCTTTTTCCTGTGCTGCGATGATATTGATGAACGGCTTGGATTCTGCCCCTTCGATATAGATGCTGTCATCAACCGGGACGAACCCTGCTTCAACAGCCACACCATTATTGATGATTGATGCCGCAACATCTGGCAATACCCTCGGTGTCTGGGCAGCGACGACCGGTGTGAATTCAAGGTTTTTCGGGTTTTCTTTTATGGCTTCTAGACCTTGTGACTGATCAAATCCTTCTTTCAGTTCGATCAAGCCTGCTTCCTCCAGTAGGAGAAGCGCACGGCCAAGGTTCGTCGCTTCTTGAGGAACGGCTACTTTACTGCCTTTCGGTAAGTCTTCTACCGATTGATATTTTTCCGAATAGATTCCCATCGGCGCAATGATCGTCGAGCCGATCGGTACAAGGTCCAGATTATGTTCTTCAACGAAAGAATCAAAATACGAAATCGTCTGGAAGGCGTTCAGGTCGATATCCCCATCGGCCAGTGCCTGGTTCGGTCTCACGTAATCGGCAAACTCCACAATCTCGATTTCAATCCCTTCCTTCGCTGCTTTCTCCTTCATATACTCCCAAATCGGCACCCCGGATCCATTCACTCCGACTTTAACGACTTCTTTTTCACCTGAGCCGGATGCACTGTCTCCCGAGCAGCCGCTCAATATAAGGGTAATTAATAGAATTGTGATACCTGCCAGGCTGATTGATTTTTTCATATTCCTCTCTCCTAACGTCTTCTGATGATTTTTGATAATGTATTTCCTGCTGTCTGCAATCCCTGCACCATCACGATTAAAATGATGACGGTCACGATCATGACGGATGTTTCAAATCGCTGATATCCGTATGCGATGGCCAGATCCCCGATGCCTCCGCCTCCGACTGCCCCGGCCATGGCCGATGCCCCGACCAGGCCGATGGTGGCAATCGTGATATTCAGGACCAGTGTACTCAATGCTTCCGGAATGAGGATCCCGAAGATGATCTGCCACGGCCCGGCCCCCATGGACTCCGCCGCTTCAATGACACCCGGTTCCACTTCAAGGAGGGCGCTCTCTACCAGTCTTGCAATATACGGTGCCGCAAATACGACAAGCGGCACGACCGCTGCCGCCGTTCCGATCGATGTCCCCACTACCAATCTTGTAAAGGGGATGATGGCCACCATCAAGATGATGAACGGGATCGAACGGAACACGTTGATGATGCTGCTCAATACGGAAAAGACGGCTTTATGTTCAAGTAAGTGCCCCTTCCTCGTCACCACGACGATGATACCGAGGGGAAGCCCGATCAACGTTGCAAACAGGAGGGAAAATGACACCATGGCCAAGGTATCCCATGTCGCTTCTATAATTTTTGGCCAGAATAATTCCCAATTAACTTGCACGCTTCTCCACCTCGCTTACGAATAATCTGTTCTTCCAATAATCCAGGATCTCTTCCGTTTCGTTCTTGCTGCCGATGATCTGTACGATGAGATTCCCGAACGGCTGGCCCTGGAGTTCTGTGATCTGGCCGAATAATACATTGATATGGGCATTGAATTTCTTTGCCGTTTCGGAAAGGATCGGCGTGCCCGTCGAATCCCCCTTGAAAATGAGGCGGCAGATGCGCCCTTCTTTGCTGTCATTCAATTTGTCGAGAACCGATGCCGGCAGCTGATCATTCATGACACTCTTCACAAAGTTTTTCGTCGTCGGGGTCTGCGGGTTGGAGAAGATATCGAAGACGCTTCCTTCTTCAACGATTTCTCCATTTTCCATGACAGCGACCTTATCACAGATTTCCCGGATGACCCCCATTTCGTGGGTGATCATCACAATCGTAATGCCATATTCAGCGTTGATTCTCTTTAATAAGTTCAAAATCGATTCCGTCGTCTGAGGATCAAGTGCGGATGTTGCTTCATCGCAGAGCAGAATCGAAGGCGATGTCGCCAGGGCTCTTGCTATCCCCACCCTTTGCTTCTGCCCACCTGACAGTTGATCTGGATAATGCTTCGCTTTATCTTCAAGTCCGACAAACCTGAGTAACTCCTTCACTCTCTCGCTGATTTTTTCTTTTGGCCATTTTGCAAGTTTCAGAGGATAGGCGATATTCCCTGCCACCGTCCGGGATTGAAACAGATTGAAGTGCTGAAAAATCATCCCGATGCGGTGCCGCTCTATCCTCAGATCGATTGCCGACTGATCCTTCAAACTGCGCCCCTCTATGAAAATATCACCCGATGATGGTTTCTCTAAAAAATTGAGACAGCGGACAAGCGTGCTCTTTCCCGCTCCGCTGAATCCGATCACGCCATAAATTTCTCCCTTCTTCACTTCAAAGGAAACATCCCTCAAAGCAGTGAATGGGCCATCCTTTGTGTCGAATACTTTCGTAACATTCTGAACTCTGATCATACAGGACTTGCTCCTTTCCCTATGTATTCTTCTTGAAGCCTGTGTTTGTAGGACATGGGTGAAAATAAAAAGTGCCCCCCTTCATAAGAAGAGAGGCACAAAAATATGTATATGTCCCGCTCTTCTCATCTTTCAAGTCATATGACTTGATGGAATTGGCACGGTATTCATAAGAACCCGTTGCCGAGGTATCGCAGGGCCAGTCCCTCCACCTCTCTTGATAAGAAGATATCGCTTTATTAAATTAAAGTAATGATGCGTTTAAGCATTAGGGTTATGGTAAAGGATTTCAATTGGTTTGTCAATCCTGTTTTTGAATAAATTACATTACGGAGGACATAATCAAATGGGGCACTTTAACTAGTCTTCAATTAGTTGCTGAATATTTTACGCTTTTCAAATAAATCGATAAGATTCTTCCCTCATACTTTACTTCATCGTGAACATTAGTAGTTTACAAGAAAGCCAACGTTACACCTCTCAACCCCCAAAACAATTATGCTATACTAAAAGGAAAAACAATATTCAGACTATTTAAAGGGGCCAATTACATGAAACCAAACATTATCGACATCGTCCAATCCCAAGTCATCGCTTCCATAAAAGAAGAAAATGATCTCGAAAAAGCCATACAGTCAAACGCCAACATCGTGTTCATACTTACTGGCAGTTTGATTACGATGGATGGGTATTTGAAAAAGCTGAAGGAAGCCGGTAAAACCACGTTTATACATATTGATTTCATCGATGGACTGTCCAATACGAAGAGTGCCATTAAATACATAGCAGAAATCTGGAAGCCGGCTGGCATCATTACGACGAGGAGCAACCTGATCAAATATGCAAAGGAAGAAGGCTTAATGACGATCCAGCGCCTTTTTCTCATCGACCGCAATGCCCTAGTGAAAGGGATTGATATCGCACAGAATTGCAAGCCGGATGCGATTGAGGTCCTTCCTGGTCTTATGCCGTCTGTCATTGATAAACTGACGACTATGACTACGCTGCCAATCATCGCTGGTGGACTGATCAGTAATAAGCAGGAGATTCTGAATGGACTTAGAGCCGGTGCACTTGCCATTTCCTCTGGGGATCCGAAGCTCTGGAATTTGGATTTTTAACTAAAATGGTTAGTTAAAAACAGATTAAGATAACTGAGGTGTCGTATGTCAGATATAAGTATTAAATTAATCAGTGATGACAATTGGCGAGAAGCACTTGAACTATCCGTCCACGATGAACAACTGAAATTTGTTGCATCTATTCATCCTCCCGTCGCTATTGCTCTTGCTAAAGCGTATATAAGACCAGGAGGAAAAATGGTAGAGCCATATGGCATTTACAATCAAAGTAAGATGGTAGGCTTTTTCAATCTGCATTATACTCCAGGGAGTAGAGATGATTACTGGCTGTTTCATTTTTTCATAGATAAAAGATTTCAAAGAATCGGATTGGGCTCAAAAACATTAAATGAAGTAATCAGACATATTAAAACCACTAATCATTCTTGTAATCGTTTAAATTTAACGGTTCATCCCGAAAATGAAGCAGGGAGATTATTTTATTTGAAATTTGGATTTTCAGAAGAAAATATAATGACCTTTGATGAACCCACTTTTTCCATTTTGATATAACAATAAGAAAAGGCACACGAATTTACTTGGGAATTCGTGTGCCTTTTCCTTTGTGATTTTAAAATTCGTAACTGAACTGCTTACACTGGAGTTGAGCTCACTTTCACGTTCCAACCTTTTTTTCTACATCCTCTGACTTTCTTTTTTTCCGGGTCCATGGAAGGCGCACTGACGTGATTTCATGCTCTTCAAAGAAGTTTCCTATCTTCGTAATGATGAAGGTTACAAATGTCGCGAAGATGACAATAGAATAAAACCCGGCACCGATACCAATCCCGATTCCCCCAACGTAAAAAATCATCGCAGCTGATGTCAGTCCTTTCACCCGTAATCCATCTTTCAGGATCACACCTGCACCTAGGAATCCGAGCCCCGATACGATCTGCGCCGCCAGACGAAACGGGTCCATCACTTTTCCGCTATCCGGTTGACTGAGCATCTCGGCACCTTCAATGGAGACGATCGTGATCAATGTACAAGCCACCGATACATACGTATATGTTTTTAAACCAGCCGGCTTATTTTTCGATGTCCTGTCCCATCCGATGATGAATCCCAATACAGCGCTGACCAAAATCCGGAAATAGATATCATGCTGCCAGAAGAATCCTGATACTTCGTTCATGAAATGCGTCATGCCGCCATCCTCCTTAAATGAAAAAGAGACCGCGCCACAAAACGAATGCCTGATTTCCCCACTTATTAGTGAAAAAACCATACAGTTCGCTTCATAGGTGATCTCTTCTCCTCTTCCTACCAAGCTTCATTCCTCTTAATATTCCTTTTATCATACACCAATCTTTCCTTCATTTCAATAATTTATCTAAAAATTCTAAATATAAAATAAATTAAACCTAAATGACCATTGCCTCCAGTAATTGCACATTGTATGATGGAGTTAATTAGTGAATATAGCGGGTAGAGATGAGGAGAACCCTGTGTCAATCGCGTGTACGATGATCGTGCACTCCATTGCCATGGGGTTCTTTTCATTTATACATAAATACCATGTTAAAAGGAGGAAATGATGTTGAAAAACAGATCAATCAGCCGGATAGTTGTCTTTCTTGCTTTGGGAATCGCAGGACTATTACTGCTTCATGTTCACAGTGCAAATGCGGAAGATCCCAGCCCTCCACTGATCATCACGGAAATCGTCACCAAATCCGACGGTTCTGGACAGCCCTATGAGTACGTCGAAATCTATAATACGACCTCAGAAGCAATCAATCTACAAGATTATCAACTCCAATACTTCACGAGTAACTTCTCAAGCCCGGCCAACCGATGGCCCATCGAAGACAAGACCATCCAGCCGAAAGAGTCCCTGGTCCTCTGGTTAAAGAAATTCGCTTATCCTGATGTACCGCTATGGGACTTCAACTCCAACTATGACATGTACCTCACTCCCGATGACGTATACGAAATCAAGCTGACTACTTCCGGTCAAGGACTACATGACAGCAGCCTTCGCCTGGTAGGGATTGCGGATGCGGAGGACAATCTTCTCAGTACTGCACTAATCAATGATGGGGAAGAAGTCGATGGCATCACAAACCGCAGTATCATTTATCAGGTAACCAGCTCAGCAGCTATGGAGAAGCTCCGAAACGGAGAACAACCAACTCCCGCCGCCGTATTGACTGAACAAGTGGCAGGTCCTGCGACACCAACCAACCTGACTGCAACTCCCGCCAACCAATCGATTACCCTTGAGTGGGAAGCTTCAGAAAGTGCAGTCTCCTACACTATCTACCACTCTGATGGAACGACCACTTCTACGGACACGACCACTTCAATCATTGATGGATTGGAAAATGGTCAGGCATACACGTTCCGAGTAACGGCTGTGGACACGGAAGGAAACGAATCCCCGGCAACAAAAGAAGTCCGGGTTGTCCCACAGGAGGTCGTGGACAGTGAAGCCCCTGCCACTCCAACCGGACTGAAAGCAAATCCAGGGAACGATCATGTCAAGTTGCTTTGGACCGCCAATACAGAAAGTGATCTTGACGGATACCGCGTCTACATCAACGGAACACTTTACGGTACAGTCGCTGCTGACAAAACAAGTTTGATCGTATCCCCTCTGGAATTGAACAGGGAGTACTCTTTCGTGTTAAAGGCAATCGATCAAGTCGAAAACGAATCGGAAGCTACAGAACCACTCGTCACAGGACCGACAGAAAACGTACCGACACCAAACCTGCTGATCACCGAATTGATTCCGAACACCGATAACTATGCAGGCTACGATGCATTCGAATACTTTGAGCTTTATAACAACAGCCCGGACCCGATCGATCTGAAAGGGTATCGGTTCGCCTCCTATAACTGGGATGAAGAAATCGGGGACACTCACATCTTGAAGCCTTGGGATACTGTGGTGGTCTGGACTAGAAACGCAAGCATCAGCCCAATTTCCCACGAAGCTTTCAATTATAACTATTTCTATTCCTACAAAAGTAAGTACCTTCATGAAGAGGATACGCTCGTCCTCGGGGATATCGGTGGCCTCGTCAACGGCGGCAATATACTGACCGTTTATGATCCTGATGGACTCGAAGTCGTCAGAGCCGAATACTCAGGAGAGGATGTTTCTCTAAAACAAACCGTCACCTACTCCTATCCAAAGGATAATACCCGGACAATGGAAAAATTGGCATCCGGCCAATATCCGACACCGGGATGGGTTGTTAAAGATCAAGCACCGGATCGCCCCGTGTCAGATGAAGAATCACCGCAAACACCGACCAATCTTGAGGCAACTGCGGGCAACGGGGAAGCTGTTCTAACCTGGGACGCTTCAAGTGAATCCGATCTATACCGTTATCACATTTACAAAGATGACGAACTTGAATACTCCGTAGATCCATCCGAGACGGAATTTACACTATATACATTGGTCGGTAATCAAACATACTCGTTACAAGTAAGTGCAGAGGATACATCAGGAAACATATCGGAGAAATCTGCCCCTGTACTCGTAACACCGGAACACCAGATCATCACGCAGCTGGAACGGTGGGAACATGAAAAAGATCCTGCTTACCAGGGTCTCTGGGATATCAGTTCCGACGGCCCGGTGATCGCCGGACTATCAGAGGGACTCGTTCCTCAAGGATTGACCTATTATAAGAAAAAAGACTGGCTGCTTACCGTCAGCTACCTCGATGATGGGATTCGGCCGGGTACCATTACCATAACAGATCGCAGTACTGGAGAATTGGTGAAATCCGTTGTCCTTTACAATACGGACGGCACCCCGTATACAGGTCATGCAGGCGGAGTGACCGTCAGTCGTGATCACGGCTGGGTGGCATCCGAAAATCACTTGTTCAGCTTCAATTTAAGCGACCTGGAACAAGCAGAAAATAACGGAGAAATCCAGTTCACCAAGCAGATTCCATTACCAGTCGAAGCAGCTTACACCGTTTATGATGAAGGCATCCTCTGGGTCGGGGAATTCTATGAGGCAAACTCCTATCCAACTGATCCAACCCACCATATTGAGAACAGGGACGGTGAAATGCACTATGCATGGATGATTGGATATGATTTAGAACGAAACAACGACATGCTTAGTGAAGCGCATTGGAACGGATCACCTGAGATCAACGCCGTGCCGGATTACGTTCTCTCGACGACAGGAAAAGTTCAGGGCGCCATCATGCAGAAAGCGGCAAGAAATGGCGTCACTCTCAGTACCTCCTATGGAAGAGCCAACGACAGCGTGCTGTACCGCTATGAATACCCGTTAAAAGAAGACCCTCATGCCCATGTTACGGTCGAAGGAAAAGAAGTGCCTCTCTGGTTCCTTGATGGTCACACAGCAAAACCGCGTCAGAGTATCGAAGCCATTCCGATGCCTGAGGGAATCGTGGAAGTACAAAAAGAGCTCTACGTCGTATTTGAATCCGGTGCTGATAAATATCGTTATACGACCATCTACCCGATGGACCGGATGCTTAAGATTGATATGAAGAAGTTGATGAAGGAGGATAAAGGGTTGTAATAGCACGAAAAAGGAAGCGGCGTTCAATCTAACGGGTTCCGTTAAGAGAGGGAAAACCTTAAATCATAACTGAAATAACATTTTGCATTGTATTCAGACAGCGAAAAAACCCAGAATCCAAATTAGTAACCCGTTCGGTTGATAAGGAGAAAAATGCAATTCGCAACTAAAATAGAATGCTCTTTAACAAAAATAGCAGACCAATGGTGAAACTTTTGGTCTGCTATTCTTTGTTTTAGAGTGTTTTTCCACAGAAATATTTGATGGATGCCGCCGCGAAATATAGTTCATGATAAATTGGTGTTATCAGAATTTCCCATACTTATTCGAATTGTTGTTCCGTTAAAGGAGCAGGTTAGTAAAAAAGGATATTTACATATTAATAACGAATTGTTGATGAACAGAGTAAAGAAGGATAGTGTTAAAAATGCAATTCAGACCGTGTATAGACATTCAATAGTGACAAATTATATTTATAGGGTGATAAGTCGATGATAGGAATAAGTATAGCAACGAAGTGGGAATATGGAGCGACATTGGAATACTTCGGCACAAAAGATAATGAACGTTTCGGTTATCCTTATGGCGAGTATTTCATAAGAACAATTAATGATACCGAACTTATTTTTTATAGTACCGGTGTAAGAAAAGTAAATGGTGTTGGTGGTAATCAGTATATGATTTCTACATTTAATTTAACTAAAGTAATCGTTGCTGGAACATGTGCAGGAATAGATGATAAGTTCAGTAATTTGGATATTTTTGTACCCGATAAAGCCGTTCAATATGATTGCACAGTAAAAGAAATCGAGCCTCTTATTAAACAATCCTTCATAGTCGATATTGATCTATCAAACTATGGAAATGATTTTTATACCGGAACAATTGGCACCGCTGATAAAGCAGTAGTAATGTGGAAGGACTATTTAGAACTTAAAGAAAACGAAATTACAATAGCCGATACAGAAGCGGGTGCAATTGCTTATATCTGTAAGAAGAATGATGTTGAGTGCATTATTATAAAAGGAATATCTGATTTTCCAACAGAAGAAAGTAACTCTGATAAATTCGAATCGAACATCGAACAAATGAATGTTTATTTAGAAAACACCCCCAAAGTTATGAACAAAATATTTGGCGAATATATAAATAGATTTATATAAATAAAACTTAAAAACCCAGAGTCATTAGCTCTGGATTTTTTACTGTTAAATATAATGTTATTTACTTTGCTATTTCTGCTGCTAATTTGGGTGTGATTTAAGGTTCTCCCTCCCTAAACGGAACCCCTTAGAATCAGATCTGGTTTTCTTTTTAAGTACTTATATCAAATCCTATACCCGGCTTCAAATCCCTTTCAAAGCATCCTTATACCTCTGATAATATGCTTCAACATTGTTCAGGAGGAGTAATTCAGTATACAAGTACACCTTCATATTAAAATCATTAAAATCAATCGTAGTCAGTTCCTGTATCTTCTTGATCCGATAATTCAACGTGTTCGGATGAATGAACAGTTCATTAGCGGTCTGTTTACCCTTTCCGTCATTTGCCAGGTACACTTCGAGTGTCTTAAGAAGGTCTGTCTGTTTCTTCACATCATTCTTAATCAATACCAACAAGTCATCACTGTAATAGTCCTTTGATGTGTTTTTCTCATAGAGCGTTGGCAAGTACCGATAAATACCCAACTGAGCAAATTCCCTCGGCATCGATTCAGGACGTGGACTGATAAAGTTAGCGGTCTCAATGACTTCTGACGCTTCCAAAAAACTCTTTCGCATCTGATATAACGTGGTGTATTCCTTCCCGATCCCGATCAGGAAGTTATAGAATTCTTCTTCCCCTGTTTGTTCTTTCACCTTTTCGACTAGGTCTCTGGCTAATTCCAGGGAAGAAGACGGTGTGTCTGCTTTGCCGTAGAGAACAAGAATCACTTGGTATTCCGTTCGTAACGAATAAATGTTTGTGTTGAAGCTGGATTCCTGGACCAGCTTCTCAAGTTGGTCGAGCATGGACTTATATTGCGACGATGCGATTGAGTACACCGCTACCGTGAACCGTTCCGGCAGGGTCAGCTTGACGAGGGATGCATCATGGCGTAGCTGGCTTTCACTTCCGTACTCGTGCTGCAGGAGATGCCAGAGCACTTCTTCTTTTCTGTCCTTTTTGATATTGACCTTTGCGTACATATCATTGATCAGGTTTCCAAGGTGTGATGAGATTTCTTCCAGGAAAGCGAGCTCTTCATTTTCGAGGAGACGGCTGGATTCCTGAACCCAAATATATCCCATCGTGTTTCCCAGGTACTTTGCTGCAATGACGACACGCTGGTGGAATCCTAACTCTTCCATCGCCTGCACCCGGATTGGATCGGAATGTTTCTCGAGTCGGTGTACGATTCCTTCTTTTTTCAGTCGATCGATGATGAAGACCGGACATTTTTTCGTGAGGATCGTCTTTAGCTGTGTTTGATCGAATTTATTAGAAGAGGAACTATATGAAATCAGTTCAAAGTTTTTGTTTTCAATGATGACGGGATTGCCTAATTTTGAGCTGATCAATTCCGTTGCTTTATGAATATCTTCTGTTTGGAGGATGATATCAAGTGCTTCCATAGGAATCTTACCTTTCCACGAGTGATTGTGATTCCTATTATAGCGTTAAATCCCCCAATAAAAAATGAAAAGCTCCCCCAGATTGGGAGAGCTTATCGTGTTCGATTTATTCCTCATCCATAAACGGATAGGTAATGTCTGTTGTTGGCGCGAAGTTTTCTTTGATGATACGAGGACTGGTCCAACGAATCATGTTGAAAATAGAGCCTGCTTTATCGTTTGTACCTGAACCGCGTGAACCGCCGAATGGTTGTTGGTTGATCACGGCGCCAGTTGGTTTATCGTTGATGTAGAAGTTACCAGCTGCACCTGATAGACGTCGTTCCAAGTGCATGATCGCTTCACGATCCTGTGCAAAGATCGCACCCGTTAATGCATACATGGAAGCTGTATCCACTGAAGTCAATGTTTCTTCTAATTGGTCATTTTCGTATACATAAATCGTCAATACCGGTCCAAAAATTTCTTCAGTCATCGATTTAAAGTTTGGATTTGTTGTCACGATGACAGTCGGTTGAATGAAGTATCCAACAGAATCATCATACGTACCACCGGCAATGATTTCAGCTTCTTCAGAATCAGCCGCATAGTCGATGTAGCTTGTGATGGAATCAAAGGCAGGTTTATCAATGACCGCACCCATGAAGTTTCTAAAGTCTCTGACATCCCCGACTTTAAGCTTAGCCGTTTCTTCCACTACACCATTTTTCACTTCTTCCCACATGCTTGCAGGGATGTAGGCACGGGAAGCTGCTGAACATTTTTGACCTTGGTATTCGAATGCACCACGCACAAGTGCAGCGACTACTTTGTCTGCTTGTGCCGTTTCGTGTGCGAAGACAAAGTCTTTTCCGCCTGTTTCCCCAACTAAACGAGGATATGATTTATAGTTAGTGATGTTTTCTCCTACTGTTTTCCAAATCGTCTGGAACACGCTTGTTGATCCAGTGAAGTGGAATCCGGACATGCGTGGGTCTGTTAATACGACCTCTGACACTTGTGAACCACGGGATGGCACGAAGTTGATAACGCCTTTAGGCAGTCCTGCTTCTTCTAAAATACGCATGAAGTAGTAGTTTGATAGTAAAGCCGTTGTAGCCGGTTTCCATACAACCACGTTCCCCATGATCGCAGGAGCTGACGGCAAGTTTCCACCGATGGCCGTGAAATTAAATGGTGAGATCGCTAGTACGAAACCATCTAATGCACGGTATTCCAAGCGATTCCAAATGTTTTTCATGCTGTCCGGCTGCATTTGATAGATTTGGTTCGCATAATCAACGCCAAAGCGTAAGAAATCAGCTAATTCCTGTGCAGCATCAATTTCCGTTTGATACGCTGTTTTGGATTGTCCTAACATCGTTGCCGCATTGATGACGTCACGGTATGGACCAGAGATTAAGTCAGCCGCTTTCAAGAAGATGGATGCTCTGTGCTGCCATGGCATATTGGACCATGATTCTTTCGCAGCCATTGCCGCTTCTACTGCATCGCGAAGTTCTTTTTCTCCAGCTTGTGAATAGGTAGCCAACACATGTTTGTGATCATGTGGCATTACCACTTGCTTCACTGTATCTGTCTTGATTTCCTCACCATTGATGATGACCGGGATCTCAACCTCGAGACCAGCTTGGCGCTCTAACTCAGCTTTTAACGTTTCTCTTTCTTTCGTACCTGGGGCATATGTATTACCAGGCTCATTTGTAGGTGTTGGGATGTTGTAAATTCCGTTACTCATTCTCTTCACATTCCTTTCTGATTACATTCTGTCTGGATGTTTTTTTTAAAAGTTTACTTGCTGAAAATCCCCTTAAGTGCAAATGCGATGTTCGCCGGCCGTTCCGCCAGACGTCGCATGAAATACCCGAACCAGTCCTCGCCATATGGCAGGTAAATGCGGACGGTATATCCTTTTTTCAATAAGTCGGATTGCAGTTGGTTCCGCATTCCGTAAAGCATTTGAAACTCGAAGCAATCATTCGGAATATTGTGTTCTTTCACTAATCCGATCGTGTAATCGATGATCGCTTCGTCATGGCTTGCGACCGCTGTATAATGGCCGTTCAAGAGCTGCTTCTTGATGAGATGCTTCAGATTCTCATCCACCTTTTTCTTCTCCTGGAACGCCACTTTACCCGATTCATTATATGCACCCTTCACAAGCCTCAAATAAGGGGAGAACTGATTGAGATCATCCACATCCTTGTCTGAAACATAAAGATAGGATTGGATCACCGTCCCCACATTGTCGTACTTTTGACGGAGCTTCTTGTAAACGTCAAGGATGGCATGGCACCTCGAGGAATCCTCCATATCGAGAGTGACCGTGATTCCGCTTTCATTTACCTTAGACAGAATCAACTCCATGTTTTCCATGACAAGATCTTGACTGATATCCAATCCCAGGGAAGTCAGTTTGACAGAGATTTCAGTCTCCAACCCATGATAGGCAATGGCACTGATACTCTGGATACATCCTTGGACATTCTCCCGCACCACCTCTGTGGAATCGACGAACTCACCAAGATGATCGACCGTTACCTGGAATCCCTCCTCGTTCAATTGCGTAATCAATGGAATCGCTTGTAAAAAGGTTTCTCCACCCACAAGCTTGTTAGCCCCAAATCTTGAACCCCACCGTTTGGCCATCTTATCCAACGCCTTATTGTGAGAAAGAAACAAGAAAAAACGCTTACTTATTGCTTCCAAGATTACAACACCTCCTTATACTTCTTATAGTGACTGTTACCTCAAGCACGGGGTGATTAAACGAAGAAATGTAAATCTTAAGAAAATTATAACGGGAATAGTGGCTCGGAAACAACGTGTTCGGGACACAAATATTTGTGGGTTGAGTTATGGTGGGGACACAAAAGGGAGGAATTGATCACATAAAAAACAACGAGTTTGACGTTCATGCTCGTTGTTTTGCTTGTGTGCCCTGCATAACAGCTTCTTTTTTTATAACGTCTTATCCGATAACAATCCCTTGACCGAAGGCAACACATAATCCGGCGTCCAAACCATCCCCCTCAAATCCTCCTCGGTCGTGACCCCGCTGAGAACGAGTGCTGTTTTCATCCCGGCTTCGATGCCCATCCGGATATCCGTCTCAAGGCGGTCACCGATCATCACGCACTCTTCCGGCTTAAGTTCTAATATTTTTAGAGCTGCCTGGATGGTCAGCTTAGAAGGCTTTCCAATCTGTACATCGATCTTTCTACCGACAACCGCTTCCACCGCCCCGATCATCCCCGCACAGTCAGGAACATCGCCAACCTCTACCGGGCAGGTCCTGTCTGGATTGGTCGCAATCATCTTCGCACCAAGCTTGATCGACTGATAGGCAAAATTCAAATGATCGTAATGAAAATCCCGGTCCCATGACAGCACGACGACATCAACCTCCGCTGGCGTCATTCCTTCCCTGAATCCAGCAAGTGTCAGCTCATCCTTGATCGGCTGCTCACCAATCACATACAATATGGCATCCGGATGATGTCCCCGTAAATAATCAATCAATGTAAGCGTTGGATTCAAAATGTTCTCCAGGCTTGCCTTGATTTTAAAGCCGTTCAACTTTTCCACATAACGATGACGGGATTCAATTGTCTTATTCGTCAGGAACAACACCTTCTTCCCTTCATCGAGAAGAGAGTTGATGATGGTGTCTGCTCCTTCTATTAATTGCTTACCAAGATATACGGTCCCATCCAAGTCAAAAATATACCCCTTTAGATTTTTCATCTGTACCCCCTCCATACAATAAAAAATCCCTTGAGCATAACGAATACTCCAATTGAACAATTGGATTTTCGCCATACCCAAGGAATCTCCTGATCTCTATCCTTGTACCTTTTCATTTATACTCGTTGTGTCATCAGATCCTCACCGACGATGAACTTTGAAGTGCCTAGCTTTCCCACCTCTTCTTCATACGGTTCTTTGTCGGATAAGTGAACGAAAACGATTTTTTCGATCTTATCCATCTCATATTTTTCTACAACTTCTACGAGACTGCTGTGATTGCCTGCCTCTTTACGGGCAGAAGTCGCTTCATGGATTAACATATCTATATGGTCATACTGACCGATACGTGCGTTGATCTCCGTATCGCTCGAATAAACGACGACCCGACCGGCACATCGAACTTCAAGCCCCGCAGTAGGAACCGAATGAAGTGCCTTAAAGCAGGAAAACGTCATTCCGCCGCCAGACAGAAGTTCATTTTCCCGATCACCATCAAATGTCTCGATTTCGATGATAAAGGCAATCGGCCACTGTTCTGCTTCCATCGTCGACAGCCATTCCCGAAGCTTTTTCTCATTACGATAATCGCAAAAAATCCTTAAAGGCTTCTTCCTGTCTTCAAGCCACATCCCCCACAGCAAGGATGGCAGACCATAAATATGATCAATATGAAAATGGGTGAACACCACTGCATCGAGCTCCCCTAAATCCACCTGAAATTGCTTCAGCTTCCTGCAAGGATTGCCGCTGACATCGACCAGCACATGATAGTCATTATTCGAGAAACAGATTGATGTATTGTCGCGTTCGGAACCTGGATACGCACTCCCTGTTCCTAAGAAATGAATGTCCAACTCATCACCACCTATTTAATTCCTGAGTGCATAAAGCTTGATACGAATTGTTTCTGAAAAAGGAAGAAGGCGAGCACTAAAGGCATGATGACCATTACCGTACCGGCAGCGACCATTCCCCACTGTGCTCCCGTTTCATAAGATTGTGCAAATAGCGCAAGTCCGACGGTCAACGGCCGGGACTCCACAGAATCCGTGATGATCAACGGCCACATGAAGTTGCTCCAATGGTGGCTGACCGATACCAGGGCAAATGCGATATAGGTTGGTTTCGCCGATGGGATATATACATGCCACAGTGTTTGATACCATTTACATCCGTCCATTCTTGCTGCTTCATCAAGATCGTACGGGACCTGCTTGAACGTCTGTCGCATCAGGAATACACCGAATGCTGAAGCCCAATACGGCATCATAACGGCAAGTTTTGTATTGACGAGCCCGAGCTGGCTGATCACCTGGTAGTTCGGGAACAACAGGATTTCAGGCTGGATCATCAGCTGCAGAAGAAACAGGATGAACAGGACATTTTTCCCTTTGAAATTCACCCGTGCAAACGCATATGCCGCCAGCGTAACGGTGACTAACTGGACAATCAATACCCCAGAAACGATGACGAATGTATTGAAGTAATACTGTAAAAATGGTGCAGTCTTCCACGCGTTGACATAGTTTTCAAGGGTTGGATTCGAGACCCAGAATGGAAAGCCTCCATTGATCACTTGGTTCCCGGGAGAGAAAGAGGTGATGAAGACCCAAAGGAGGGGGATGAATGAAATAATTCCTAAAACAATAATGATTCCATAGTTCAATTTTTTCATTAGATCTTCCCCTCCTTAATAATGGATTTTCCGATCAAGGTACAAATAGTTGAAGGCTGTGATACCCAGCATGATGACAATCAGAATCACGGTCAGAACCGCGGCTTTGCCAAGATCCCAGTTCGTGAATGCCGCTTCATAGATATGGTAGAGTAATAGATTGCTGGCATTATCCGGTCCACCCTTGGTCATTATGTACAGGTGGTCGACGTTTTTGAATGAGTTCGTAATCGCCACGATCATGACGAACAGCGTCGTCGGCATCAGCAGTGGGAATGTGATATGGCGGAACATCTGGAACGGTTTCGCCCCTTCCATCTCAGCCGCTTCATAAACGTCCCTCGGTAAGTTCTGCAAACCTGCCAGATAAAAAATCATGAAGAAACCGGCATCTTTCCAGATGATCATGACAATCATCGCGATCATGACGGTATTTGGATCCCCCAACCAGTTCGTGTCATCCCGGCCGAACATATGCAGAAAGTTATCGAGCAATCCATACTGCGGAGTGTAGATGAAAAGCCAAATATTTGCCACCGCAATCAACGGAACGATGGTCGGATAGAAAAATGACGTACGAAGCAAAGAGCTTCCAGCCATTTTTTTATTCAACCAGATGGCAAGATACATCGCCAGGAACAAACTTGTCGGCACAGTTCCGATCATGAAGATGATGTTATTCAGGATGACCTTCCTGAATATCTCATCCTCCAAAACTCCTTTATACTGTTCAAGTCCCGAAAATTGCAGCCTGGTCATCGGGCCACTGTAGAAGCTTAACTGGATCGATTTGAGCGTCGGGTAAAACGTAAACAAACTCAAAAATATGAATGAAGGAAACAGCAGCCCGTAGGCAAACAGATTATTTCTCGCCCCGGTACTGAGTTTTCTTTGCTTCGTTGTCATCTATCGGACCCACCTTTCACTTGAAGTAGGAGCTCAAGTCAGCACAATGCCAACTTGAGCCTCACTCCCTTCATTCTTCCGCTGCAACCTTATTCCTGAAAAGGCTCCAACACTTTTTCTGCTTTTTCTTGTGCATTGTCCAACCCTTCGTCAACCGGGCTCTGACCTGTTAGGATCGATTGAATATGATCATTGAAGATTTTCTGTACCTCTCCATTTTGATAGGTTGCGAGTTCACTTTCTGCATACTCGAGCTGCTCGCGGGCAACCAGTGCAGGAGGGAATTCCTCTACATACTTTTTCAACAGGTCAGTTTCATAAGCTGATTCGGTTGTGGCTACATATCCTGTATCGATTGACCACTGGGCAACACGCTCAGGCTCTGTAAGAAACTTCATGAACTTAATGGCCGCTTCCTTATTCTCTTTTGGAAGATCTTTGAACAAGTAGATGTTTCCTCCACCAGTAGGGGAACCATACTCATTGTTCGCCGGCAGGAAAGACACACCGAAATCAAAGTCCGCATTGTTCTTCACATTCGTCAGGTTACCAGTCGTATGATACATCATCGCCGTTTTTCCACTCAGGAAGTCAGAAGGAACCGTCGCCCATTCAATGACACCCTCCGGCATGATTTTATGTTCCTTTCCAAGGGATAACCAGAATTCCATTGCTTCTTTTGAGTATGGTGCATTGAAATGTACTTCCTTTCCATCTTGAGACATGATGTTGTCTCCAGTCTGAAGGGCTAAAGCCTGGAACATCCAGTACTGGTAACCGGTACTTGGAATTTCAAGTCCCCACTGGTCCTTTCCTCCATTTTTCGTCAGCTTCTTCCCGTATTCCACCAGCTGATCCCAGTTTTCAGGTGGAGCTTCCGGATCCAGTCCTGCTTCTTTGAAGGCGTCCTTGTTATAGTAAAGGACGATGGTACTGCGCTGGAATGGCAGGCTGTACACCTTATCATCGATTGAAGAGTTCGCCATGAATCCATCATAGAAATCATCCAAATACCCTTGATCAAACATCGGCGTCAATTCCTCAATCAGGTCATTCTCAAGCAATGTGAACAAATCGATGGAGAATAAGACGGCAAGCTCAGGTGAATTTCCAGCTTGAGCAGATGCCATGACTTGTGTCATCGTTTCAGCATAACTGCCGCCATATTTTGCATTCACCTTGATGTCAGGATTCTCTTTTTCAAAATCCGCCACAAACCCATCAACGATCTTCGCAACATCCCCGCCAACCGCTACCGGGAACCAGAAATCGATTTCAGTCGTTTCATCTCCCCCGGTTTCACTGCTGCTGCACCCGGCAAGAACGACCATCAACACTAAAACGAATGATAAAACCTTGAACTTCATGCCAATTCCTCCCCTTTTTTTCATAAAAAAACCCATGAACAATAAACTGCATCACAAATAAGTGTCATGCATTTCATTGGTCACAGGGATTCTCCGCATCTCTACCCTTAGACGATAACCTGTCTAATATATATGTCTGATTATTCACAATAATACAATATTAACTAAAAGTTGGCAATGAGATTTCATTTTTTTTACAAAACAATATTATCCGAAATCCCTTTGACGATAGAAATTCCATAAAAAAATACAGCTGTGATAGCTGTATTGAAAATGGACGTATGCCAAAATTTACCCTTTTACTGACTGCAGGATGGTCTTGGTACTATCCCTCAATTGAAACTTGGATATTAAAGTTTATTGCTATTGATCATTCACCATCTTCAATATAAGAATGCTTGCTATTAGTAAGCTTCTGTAAATCTTCTCTATAAAATGTATCCTTCAATTCCTTCATCTTAAAAGGAATGATAGGTGAAAGATAAGGAACACCGACCGATTTCAGACTAACCATATACAAAATTAGAATGGTTGTCCCAATGATGATTCCATTAAATCCAAAAAAATTAGCCGTTATCAAAAAAAGTATCCTTAAGGTGGAATCAGGTTCCACCAGTCCTCTGTTAGCTCCCAAAAAACTGGAAAGAGCGGTTATCCCTATGACGATCAGACTGACTGGGTGGATCAATTTGGCGGTGACCGCCGTTTCGCCAATGACGATTGTCCCGATTAAAGACACCAATATGACCGCGCTTTGCGGAAGACGAAACGAAACATCTACTAATATTCTTACCAAGAATAAAAGAATGGCGATTTCCCAAAAGGTTGGCAACAGCTCATCGTCAGAAATGATTGCTTTTGAAATCTTGTTTGGTAAGTCATCTTTATGAAAATTTGCTAACGCTATGTAAACCGCTGGCAGGTACACTCCTAATAGAAAGGCGATAAAACGGATGATTCGGCTCGTAAATTTGCCCATCGATATGTGATAATCATCAGGTGCTTGAATAAAATCGATAAATAAAGCAGGAGCTATAATGGCGAAAGGGTACCCGTCCACAATCACTACCACTCTTCCTTCAAATAAGGAAGATACTGCCCCATCAATTCGTTCTGAATGTCTTAGCCGGGAAAAAATTGATCTTGGCTTTCCTTCTAATACATCCTCCAATACTCTTTCACTAAGGACATACTTTAGGTTTAAACTATTTAACCTCTTTTTGACTTCTTTTAATATCCCTTTATCGACAGTGCCTTCTATATATAAGATGGAAACAGATGTTGGTGAAATGGTGCCAATTTCTACTGTTTCCACACACAAATCCGGCGTTTTTAATGAACCTCTTATCAAATTAATATTTGTCTTCATCTTTTCTGTTAATCCAATTTGCGGACCTCTTACTGAACGTTCTCCAAGTGACGCTTCGACACTTCTTTCTGCCCACTTGGGAGATGGAATAATGATGCCTTCTCGAAACCCGTTAATCAGTAATACGGTACTTCCTTGTACGATGGCATCGATCAATTCTTGATACTGAGTAGTCGTTTTCACATCTGCAGCTTCAACTATTCTTCCAATGATTTGATCGATGAGTGTTTCATTAAAATCTTCTGCCTTGAATGATTCTAGTAACGGTCCTACCACATAATCCTGAATAAAATCTGTATCGATAATTCCGTCTAAGTAGACAATATTCATTTCTAGGGAACCTTCGTAGCCAGACTTTATATTTCTTACGATAAGGTCAGATGTCTCGTGAAAGGTATTCTTTATGTTTTCGATGTTTTCTTTTAGGTACATTTCTATTTTAGGCATCCTTCATCCTCCCTAAAGTTAGTATGAGGAGTTGCCAAGATACTATACTTTGTGGAGAAAACCTAAAATAACAAGCTAAATAAGGCAATAGCCAGAGACGCCTGGCTATTGCCTTATTCGTTCAATAACATAGTAGTTTTTTTCCCGCACGATTTTAGTTTTACCCCTGTATTGGCAACACAGTAGAAGCCTTGATCTCCCTTAACGCAAAGTTCGTTCGGATCATAGTAATCTACTTCACCTCGCCGAGGGTCTGACCCCAATTTCCTGCCCCCATCAAGTAGAAACCTCATCACTCGAGTTGCAAGCTTCATTGCTCATCTTTTTCCTCGTTTTTCTTCCGCATCTTCGGCAGGCTCATGGCTTTGATCTCCCGTTCTTCAAAGAAATTTCCAATCCTCGTCATGATGAAAGTGACGAGGGTGGCGAAGATGACAATCGAATAAAACCCTGCTCCAATTCCGATTCCGACACCCCCCACGTAGAAGATCATCGCAGCGGAAGTAAGTCCCTTCACCCGCAGTCCATCTTTCAGGATCACGCCTGCACCTAGGAACCCGAGACCTGATACGATCTGGGCAGCCAGTCGGAAGGGGTCCATCATTTTTCCGCTATCCGGCTGACTGAGCATCTCTGCGCCTTCAATCGATACGATCGTGATCAACGTACATGCCACTGACACATATGTATATGTTTTTAATCCAGCGGGCTTGTTCTTCGCTGATCGGTCCCATCCGATGACGAATCCCAATACCGCACTCACCACGATCCGGAAATAAATATCATGCTGCCAGAAAAAGTCCTCTAGTCCATTTATGTAATGTAGCATGTCGGCCTCCTCCTTAGATGAAAAAAGAGACCTCTCCACAAAACGAATACAGGATTTTTTCACCTACTATGAAAAAATCATATAGTTCGCTGCATGGGTATCTCATCTTTTCTTTCTACCAAGTGGCAATCCTTAAAATATTCTTTTTATCGTACACCACTTAATTCTTGATTTCAATCTTATTTCCAACACAATTGAAAGACTTACATTCTACTCTCATTATTCTCTCCTTAAAATACTGCAAAAATAAGCGTATCCTTCCATTCCGGATACCCTAAGATGTCATTCCAAACGTACCTCTTTTCCGGACAGTCATAAATCCTATACGTTCATAAAGCTTTATGAAAATCAATATCCATTTGACAAATAACAAACAATTTTATATTATGTTTATAAATTAACAAACATAATTTAAATACGTTTGCATCATTATAATTAATTCGTTAAAGATAAAAAGAATGGGACGTGTTAAGGAATGGAGCTTTCCGACTTGTTTTGGAGTGCCTCTTTGGAAGAAATGAAAAGAGGTTTTATTGAAGAAGAAGATTCCTTTATTTGTCTTATGTGCGGAGAGATCATTGAAAAAGGCATGGTCTATCCTTACGAAGATAAATTTTACCTCGCTGAAAAATATATGGGTGTTCATATTGAACGTACGCACCTGTCTGTATTCAATTATTTAATTGGAATGGATAAAAAGCTCACGGGTCTGACCGATCACCAAAAACGTTTATTGACCCTCTTCTATCAAGGGAAAAATGACAAAGAAATCAAAGAAGAATTGGATATCGGAAGTGCGTCTACTATCCGGCATCACCGGTTTGCTTTAAAAGAAAAGGAGCGTCAAGCCAAGACCTTCCTGACCATGATGGAATTGCTGAAAGAAAAAGACGATAATGCCCCGACGTTTGTCCCTGTTCATAAAACAGCCACCATGGTGGACGAACGGTACAATATTACACAGACCGAACAGGATCAAATTGTGAAGAAGTACTTCTCTGACGGGGCATTGACGAAATTCCCCCCAAAGGAAAAGCAAAGGCTGGTCATTCTTCGTGAGATTTCGAAACAGTTAAAGAAAGACGATATGTACGATCAAAAAGAATTAAATCAAATATTAAAAGGCATTTATGACGATTATGTGCTCATCAGAAGATATCTCATTGAATATGGGTTTATAGACCGTAAATCCGACGGAAGCAAGTACTGGTTAAAGAAGTAAAGAACTAACAGGAGGTCTAAACATGGATCGTAAAAGAGAGTTAAAACAACAGTATAAAGAAACACCGGTTGAAGCAGGTGTCTTTCAAATCTTGAATCAGCAAAACAATAAAATCTATATCGGAAGGACGAAAAACCTGAAGACCCTGAACGGGATCAAGTTCATGCTCGAAAACAATGGATTCACCACCAGCAAAGCGTTACAAACCGAATGGAACCAGTACGGGAAAGACGCTTTTACATTCGAGCTGTTGGAAAAACTGAAAAAGAATGATGATCCATTTGTCACTGAAAAAGAAGCTTTGGATGAGTTGGAAGAAAGGTGGTTGGAGAAACTGCAGCCTTATGGAGATCGGGGATATAATCAGAAATAGGTACGATGATCACACCAAAACGCTCAGGATGATCTCTGAGCGTTTTAGTTCATGTCGTGTGTTGGTTTATTTTTATTGAACATTCATATTATACTTTTTCATTAACTCCTCCGAAGGACCATTGAAACCTTTCCACTCACCGTCCTCGAATATTTCTAACACTTTCCCTTTACCTGATATAAATTCAATGGTCTTATCGTCATCTTTGTAGGTGGTAATTGGCAGCTTAACTTTTAATGATGTAATGTGATCATTGTGCGATAAGAATCTTTCGTAATCAGAAACCTCATCAGCGCCTTTTCTCACTTCCTCGCCTATCAATGAATAGGTGATAGAGTCCTCTAATTCTGCAGCCAACTCTCTTTGTTGATACAACATCTCGAATATTTCACGAAACGTTATAACTTTTGTTTCGGTGACAACTTTTTTATTATGTTCGAATGAGTACAATTTAACTGAAGCTATTATTGTATGTAGATTTGCCAGTATGGCGACTAGAAGGATCACACTCAATATTATATTTAGTTTTTTCATAGATTTGCCCCCCTGTCTTTAGGATTCTTGCATCTTCATTCCCCTAAAAACTATGTAACACCATGAAGTGGGAGTTTATTAATGAAATAGCCTGGAACCGCCAACATGATCAGGTAGATACATAGAGTTTTGAATCTAATCTTTGATGCGCCTTCCTTAACAGGTAAGTGTTCGCTTGCAGGTAAGCTGTTTAGCATGGCATCTCCCCCACCCGGTTATAACTTTTACTCTAGAATGATTTAATGTAAGCCTTTCTCGTCCGTATAGCATGGCTTTCTTATGGCTCATGTCTCGCTCTCCCTTACATCTAATACCAATTATTTCAAATTACCTTTTCATATTCAAGAAAAATTGACACAATAAAAGGGGCTTACCCTGTTCTGGGTAAGCCCCTCATTACCACTTCTTACTCTTTGATGTCCAGTCCGATCCCCACTCCATCAATGTCTATTTGTTTCATGCCTTCACGCTTTTCAAATGTCAGACTCTTGATTAATAGACTGCTTTGCAGTAAGTCTTCAAATTGCTCCACTACCTCTTTCATTGAATCATCAACATCCAGCACAAGATGCACACGCTCTTCCACAGCAAGATTCAATTCTTTTCTGTATTGCTGGACGGCGCGAACAAGCTCCCGGGCCTTCCCTTCTTTACGCAAATCCTCTGTGATAGTTGTGTCCAGGAAAACACTGAAGGTTGTGTTTGAAGCCATTTCCAACCCTTTATGTGTTTTTTTATGAACGATGAGATCATCTTTCTCGACGGATACCTTTTCCCCGGTTGGAGACTCAAAGTCAAGATGCCCTTGTTCTACAACCTTGCTCGCTTCTTCATGATCTAACGATTGTAAATGTTTCTGCACAAGGCCCACGAGCTTACCGAGTTTCGGGCCGGCCGTCGGGAAGTTCAGCTTTAATTCATATTGCACGGAATCTCCTGCTTGGTCCTGCAATTGTACATTCTTTACATTGATTTCATCTTGGATGATGTATTCATACTTCTTAAGTAATTCCGTATCATCCTTCGTTCCCACTACCGTAAGCCTGGATAGAGGCTGCTTTGTTTTGATATTCGTCGTATTACGGGCAGAGCGGGCAAGTTCGACTACTTGTAAGACGCGATCCATTTCCGCTTCCAATGCTGGATTGATGTCTTCTTGATTCACTTTAGGAAAATCAGCCAGATGGACGCTTTCATTGGTCAAGTTTATGTGGATATCCTCTGCAATGAACGGAGTGAATGGTGCCAGCAACCGGCTAACATTTACTAATACCTTATTTAAAGTATGGTAAGCAGCCAATTTATCTTCATTCAACCCTTCGCTCCAGAAGCGTTCACGTGATCTGCGGATATACCAATTACTCACTTGATCAACCAGGATGGATAATTCTCTTGCTCCTGCGGTAAAGTCATATTGATCTAAATGGTCCGTGACGTTTTTGATAACCGAATTCAGTCGTGATAACATCCACTGATCGAGTAGAGAAGGAGTTCCAGCCTCGTGTTTATGAGGATCGAACCCATCAATCACTGCATACAGGGTGTAAAAGGAATGAACGTTATTCAGCGTGTCGACCAGTTTCGATTTTGCCTGGCTGACGACGTTTTCTGAGAAGCGTTTGTTATTCCAAGGGGCACTATCTGCAAGCAATGCCCATCTGAGAGCATCTGCCCCAAACTTCTCAACGAGATCCATTGGATTGATGACATTCCCTTTGCTTTTAGACATTTTACGTCCGTCTTCATCCAGTATGTGCCCGAGTGATAGAACACGCTTATATGGAGCTTTCCCTGTGAAGAGGGAGGAAACCGTCAACAGGCTGTAGAACCAGCCCCTCGTTTGGTCCACTCCTTCGGCAATCACATCTGCCGGGAATTGTTGATCAAATAACTCTTTGTTTTCAAATGGATAATGATACTGTGCAACCGGCATCGAACCACTGTCAAACCAGACATCGATGACTTCTTTCGTCCTGTTCATTTCATGGGAACAGGACGGACATTCCACGATGACTTCATCGACATATGGTTTATGAAGTTCAAGATTGTCCTTCCAACCCCTTATCGCATGTTCTTTTAGATCCTGAATGCTTCCCGGGACATACTGATGATCACATTCCCCGCAAACCCAAACGTTCAGTGGTGTTCCCCAATAACGATTCCTTCCCAGGTTCCAATCCACCATATTTTCAAGGAATTTCCCAAATCTTCCTTCTTTCATATGACCCGGATACCACTCGACGGATTGGTTGTTCTTTAAGATGGTCTCTTTTATGGCCGTTGTCTTGATGAACCAGCCTTCCATTGCGTAATAGAGGAGTGGTGAGTCACAGCGCCAGCAGTGTGGATAGCTGTGTTCATACTTCTCTTTGGAAAAGAGAAGATTGCTATCCGCGAGCATCTTGATGATCTTCACGTCGCTGTCCTTTGTGAATTCTCCTGCAAGAGGCTCAAATTCGTTGGTATAACAGCCTTTTTCATCGACAATATTGACAAAATCCAATCCGCTTTCTCTGATGACATTATAATCATCTTCACCGTGAGCAGGAGCCAGATGAACAATTCCGGTTCCGCTGTCATCGGTCACAAATGATGCCGCAATCACTTCATGCCCGCGGTCAAGCGTGAGATTGTTGAACGGCGGCTGATACGAAACCCCTACAAATTCGTGCCCTTTATGCTCACTGACCAATTCGAAGTCGTCTCCCAACACATCGTTCACAAGGTTCTTTGCCAATATATACGTCTCTTCACCCCGTTTAGCTTTCACATAATCCATGTCTTCATGGACGGCGAGGGCCACATTGGCAGGAAGCGTCCAAGGTGTTGTCGTCCATCCCAGAAAGTATTCATGCTCTTTTCCTTCTACCTTAAATTTAGCTGTCGCGGATAAATCTTTTACATCCTTATATCCTTGAGCTACCTCATGGGAACTGAGGGAGGTTTGGCAGCTCGGGCAATAAGGAGCGACCCGATGCCCTTGATAGAGCAACCCTTTCTCATGGATCTTTGAAAGAATGTGCCAGACACTTTCGATATAATCATTCTGAAGGGTTACATAGGGATCATCCATATCAACCCAGTATCCGATTGCCTCCGTAAACGAACGCCACTGTCTCTCATAATCGAACACACTTTTTTTACATTCATCAATGAATTTCTCAACACCGTATTCCTCGATTTCCTGTTTACCGGACACGCCGATTTTCTTTTCGACGCCCAATTCCACCGGAAGACCGTGTGTGTCCCAACCCGCCTTACGTTTGACTTGATATCCTCGCATGGTCTGATACCTTGCGACAAAATCTTTGATCACACGACCGAGGACATGCCCTGCATGCGGAAGCCCGTTAGCAGTCGGAGGTCCCTCATAGAAGACGAACGACTTTTGCCCTTCACGGTTTGCTACTGACTTCTCAAAAATATGATTCGAATTCCAGAAATCCTGGATCCGCTGCTCTCTTTCGACCGACTTTTCGTTTACATTCACCTTTTTCATGTCATCACACCTCTATATTTTTGTAAATAAAAAAACCCGCCCCTAACCAATGTTAGGGACGAGTTTCAACCCGCGATACCACCCTGATTCTGTCCATAAACTCGATTTCAAGTTTAGTCGACAGCGCTCATGCAACGTACAATCATACGCGTTCCTTTTAACGGCGGAAACCCGTCAAAGCTTAAAAAGTCTTCAGCTTTGCTTCTCGGAGAGGATATTCAATATGATCTGAACATTGACTTCCACCAAATCGTCAACTCTCTGTAGAACAGATTCCATACCTACTCGTTCTCGTCATGGAATGTAAGTGATCCAAAATATGTTACAACAAATGTAAATGATACAGGTTAAATTTGTCAATCCTTAATTATTATTATTTGGCAATACGCCATTCATTTATTCGCTATTCTTTACTAACAACTCAAGTGTTTGTAAATGGCGAAGGTGAAACCTGCGTATGATGGTCATCACTAATCCGTTAGATCTGAGGATCAGCCCACATTAACCCTGTATCGGTAACACCGTAGAATCCTTGATTTCCCTCAACGCCAAACTCGTTTGAATCTTCGTAATCCCCATTTCATTCAGCCTTCTGATAAAGAGCTCCAGTCCCTTGCGATCCTTACAGGCCACCTTTAAGAGATAATCATATTCCCCGGTCAAACAATGACATTCCAGGACTTCTTCCATGGATTCCAATGTCTCTTCCACTGCTTCCAACTTTTCTGTTCGATGTTCATTTGTGCTCATAAATACGAAGCATAATAAGTCAAATCCAAGTTTTTCATGGTTTAGAATGGCTACCTGCTTTTTGATATATCCTTCCATTTCCAACCGTTTGATTCTTGCGTGTACGGCTGGTGCTGATAAATTGACCCGCTTCGAAAGTTCCAGATTACTGAGTTGCCCATCCTTTTGAAGCAAATCCAAAAGCTTGAGATCCATCTGGTCCAAAACCCTGCTTACAATCGTCTCCATGCTCCATCCACCCTTTTCAATTGTTCCAAAAACCACTGATAAAACGATGTATAAATGAATTTTTATAATCTAAATAACTATTAAACTTTCAATTTTTTCGATTAATCCTAATTATACAATATGTTCTTTTGTATTTTCAGTAAAATGTTAAAATTATTCTTATAGACAATGTCATTGTGCACAATGGCTCTTCGAAAAGGGGCTAAATGACGTGAAATATTATTATCTGTTGTTACTGACAAGTCTTCTCTGGGGAGGCAATTTCATTGTGGGGAAAACCCTTGTGGAACATGCATCCCCGGGAACGTTGACCATATTAAGATGGGCGATCGCCGTCGTCTGCCTGTTCCCGATTGTCTGGTGGAAAGAAAAAAAGCTGGTTCCACCCATTCAATCGATCCTGCCGTTATTTTTCATGGGCCTGACAGGGGTAGCCCTTTTTCAGGCACTGCAATTCATGGCGTTGGAAAAAACATCTGCCACCAATGTGGGCTTGATCTCCACGTTAAATATGTTCTCTATTGCCGGAATCTCTTTTATTTTTCTGAAGGAAAAGATGAACGCATTTCAACTGTCATCCATGTTCATCTCGCTCTTTGGCGTGTTGCTCGTCCTGTCCAAAGGGAACGTGGAGATGGTCTATTCCTTGCAATTTAATAAAGGGGATCTCTATATGCTGGCTGCTGTTGTGATGTGGGGGATCTATTCCGTTTGCAGTAAGTGGGCAATGAAGACCGTCACTCCCATGATGTCCATTTTATACTCCGGTATATTTGGCCTTCTCATCCTTCTTCCTTTTAATCTTTCTACTTTCCGGCTGACCAATGTTGACGCTTCTTTCATGCAGTCAATATTATATACCGGCGTTATTTCCACCGTTGTCTGCATGGTCCTATGGAATATCGGGGTGAATAACCTGGGGCCAAGTACTTCAGGATTGTTCTTGAACTTCAACCCTGTATTCACAGCTTTATTGGCCTTCGTCTTTTTGGGAGAAAAGATGAATGGCCTTCAAGCTGTCGGCAGCATCATTGTCATAGCAGGATGTGTCTTGTTCTCTCTTTTCAAGTCTAAGCCTGGTCTCATCAAAGAAAAGGGAATCGAGGTCCCTTCAAAGTTGTTAGCAAGTCAACCTGTCAAGACTTCATAAAAAAGCAGTGCCGATTCATGGCACTGCTTTTTTCATACCAAGTATTTAGACAACGATTTTTCACTTTATGACCCGTAAATATTTTTTAATCTGCCCAGCAAAAATCAGATTGACTGTTAAGACACAACAATAGAAAACATAAGAATAGGATGTCTTCCACGTTTTAAATTGAAAAACGTCAAAGTATTCTGCTGAAATCCATTCAAGCCCAACAAGAAAGAAGCCATACAATAAAATATAAACAATCTTGTTTGGCTTCCATTTTCGATAGAAGTGAATGAACAGGATGATCGGGATGGGGTATACGATTATTTGCAGAATGGAGTCAAAAAATTCCCCATGCCCATAATCGAGTGTGTCGTATAAATCCAGTGGTGGTTCTGCCAGGATTCGATCTCCTATTGTTCCAAGTAAAATGTTAAAAACAAACAAAGCTATGATTTCTGTTTGCAGTAGGTGTGGCTCCAGATGATGGACCAATACCAAAATACACACGCATAGGACAACAATAACAAGTACAAAAATCTCATTTTTATCGAACGTTTTAGGTGTCAGAGGCTCTAGAATCTTAGGTATGTTAGTCAACAATAACGAGCTCCTTTTTTAAGATAAAGGCAAAACGAATCATAAAAATATAAGATAATAGAATAATTCCAGCTGTGATACATACATCTACTATTGGATACCATACAGGAGTCTCAGATTTTAACATCCCTATTTGTAATAAAAAAGATTTTGATCCAACATCAATCCCCATCCAGACCATGGCAATCATAAGTTTAAAAACCGTTGGTATCTTTGAACGAAAGAAATACAATACCCACATTAATAAGAGCGGCAGTAATAATCCATAATGAAGATAACTCACTACTCTGGGAATGATCTCTTCTTTAACGGAAAGTCGATCATATGCAGAAAAGATTTTGAAATTGATGTGTTGGCATAAAAAGGAATTGAATAAACTGAGGATTAATACCTCGATCGCCCTGGATCTTTTGAATAATCCCTTTAGAGAGTACAACAATACGAGTGAAAATAATGCCGTGAATAAGATCAGTATCATTTTCCTGATCACCCCTTCTCGTATTAGACTTCCCGCTTTTTGGCTTTTTATTGTTGTGAATGTGATTCTCTATCAACTAAAAAAAGAGGGAGAATAACGGAAGAGATCACCTCTGATCTTTTCCGTTATTTCCCCTCCTGCATAAGACTTCTTCATGTTGAACCAACTACACTGGCTATCATTTCACTATTCGTCTTCAACAAACTCTCCGGAAGATCGTTTCGAATGCTCTTCAATCCAAAATAATATGTATCCGGTGTATCCTGAAGCAAACGATAATGAAATTTTATTTCTTTATCCGTAAGACTGCTGACTAATTCTTCAATAAAACGATCTTGAAACATCATATCGACTGCACCAAAGTGAAAAACTCCTGAAAGTTTATGGAGGATGATGTATTTCAGCTGTTTGGCAAGGAATTCATCCGTTAGATGATTACACTCCAGATTGCTGTATACATCGATCGAGTTATTCTCAATTCCACTTCTGATTTGATCCAATCTCGGAGACTTCTTCCCCCATATTTGCGGTATTCTTATTAAAACCGCACGTTCCTTTAAGACTTCCTGCAACATATTTTCACACTCAATTTTGAACTGTCCATAAGGTGATGCAGCGTCATGAGTGTCTTCCTCTGAATGATGCCTCGTGAAATCCCCATCAAACACATTTGCCGTTGAAAAATAATAGAGTACGCTTTCTGTGTTTTCGATTTCCAATGCCAGCTCCCTATGAAATTCAAGCTGTTGATCGAAATCACCTCTTAGACATGAAATGATGCTATCGGGCTTGATGGACTTAACGATTTCTTTCATCTTATCCATATCGCTGATTTCTAATTGAAATTGTTTTTCTTCAGGGAAATCTACTGGTCTGGTTGCATATGTCCCATATACATCAAAGGAATCTTTGCACTCTTCCACCAACGCTTTCCCCACTAATCCACTTGCGCCGAACACGAGAAGTTTCCCCATGTAAATTCCCTCCATTCGCTGAAATTTTGTCCTCACTTTCATTCTTATTCTACTAAACTCCTGTGAAAACCCTTTAAAAGCCCATAAAAAAAACGCAATCTTCTTAATTGCGTTTTCCTTGAGGACCGTCACCTTTTAAAATATAGGAACATAATCAGGAAGATGATTAGTCCAATAAATAAAAGATATCCCATCCCCATGCTATACACGAAGTAAACTTTAACGTGAAGGATGATCCGGATGATATGAAAGATTAGGATGCAAAAGAGCAATACAATGACGATATTCACAATACTATCTCTATTTCGATACATAGAATCAGCCCCAATCCAGAGCTCAGTACAAAATGGAACTTGTACCAACAGTCTTTCTATATACCTATTTTGCCTTCGTCCTCATTATTCATGGGATCTTCTTTTTCACTTGGTTTGTTCGTTAGCCTTCTCATTATTTCCTACAATCCAAGCCAATGCGAGAACGGCACCTGTTATGATTATCGGTGTTAATAGAGTCATCCTGTTCCCTCCTTTTTAATCGTTCAACCCCTTACCATCAAGAATATGCTCCATATATTTTTCAATCCTCGACACACGGGTTTTGGACTGTTTTGCTTTAGAGAAATAAAGAATGTATGCTCGTTGCCTTCCCGGAGTCAATTCTTCAAAAGCCGTCTTCAAGGCAGGGACTTCGTCGAATTTAGACTGAAGTTCTTCAGGAATGGTGTATTCTTCCGTCTTTTTTAATTCCACTTGCATACCGGCCTTTTCCACTTCAATGGCTTCCTGGATATACGCTTTCAAGATTGGCTTCATTTCTATGATTTCTTGAACATTCGTAAACCGGATCTGGCGCGCTGCCTGCACATTCTCCGTTTGTTGGATAAGAATCCCGTCGGGGTCCTTCAACAAAGCCCCTTTGTGAAACAGAAGCGCACAATAGTCTTTAAATCCATGCATTAATACAATGTTTTTACCCTCTAGTGTGTAACAAGGATGCATCCACTTGATTTCTTCGTCCAACTCCTCAAAGCCAAGAAGGATGCTTCTCAACCTCTCAAATTCTTCCTTCCACGTCTTGGTTTTTTTTATAAATCCATCAACCTTACGATTCGGCTTTATCATCATGGAACACTCCTTCTTATATGAACTCTAAGTGCTATCTACTTTCGCCAAAATCCCGTGTATTCTGCTTTATCCTGAATATTATAAGTAATCATATCCTCAAGCAATTTGTAATCCACAGGGTCTTTCCACTTAATTCGAAACAAGCCTTTGGTGGCACTGTAGCCGGCTTGTTCAATCCCATCCGCAAAACGCGTCATGGTTACTTCCTCGGGTGCAACGCTTACATGTTGCTTCGCAGTGGAGATACCGATGATAAATGTCCCGTGATCGGTAAACATAGGGGTATTCCATTTCATCACTGGTTCCATTTGCGGGAATTTCTCCATAACCCACGTCAGAATTTCCTCCATTCGATTGCGATGGTCGGGATTATCGATACCTGCTAAATATGGTGCAAAAACATCCATCTTGTTCCCTCCTTCTTTAAAATGATGCCGTTCAAGATAAACCTTATCTGATTTTTACTATATATTTTACAACCCGGATAGTCAAAAACGTCCCTAACCTCAGCGTTGACTTCGTAAAACCGTGATAAAGCCGTCCAGGATATCATGAGAAATCGAGAACCCTTTCCGCTGATAGAATTCCAATGCCTCTTGATTCCCATTCGATGTAAACACAAAATAATCCTCGACATCCTCATAGGTTTTCAACCAATCCATAGACATGTTAAAAAGCCTGGATCCCACACCGAATTGCCGATACCCCTCTTTAATATAAAATTGGGATAGACAACCCACGTTCTCTTTCTTAACCGATGAAAGATCGAAAAACGTGGCAAATTCATTTGAATACGATTCTTTCGGTGAAATGTTGGTATATACATATGCGACAATTTCGTCATGTTTATGAGGATCCTTCACCACCACTATGTAATTATGTAAAGCACTTTGGATCGATGGCAGCATCCTGGTATCAAAATTCATGCTGTCAAACCGTTCAGGTGTAATGGATGCCTTTGACTGCTGAAAGTCCATCAGTTCATTGCATAGGTCACGACAGTATTCTGCCTGTTCTTCTGGAATCACTTCATATTGTAGATTCATCATTATGTCCCCCATATAATCATTGAATGTTGCGCTGACTCTGGTCTGGAAACAATTAATACTACTCTATTACATTTTAGCTTGAACTTAGATTGTAAGGAAAGCTATTACAAAATAAAAACTTTCAAATTGACACACAAAAAATGACACAAAAGTAAGATTGATTACTATAACCAACCACCTTTGTGTCATTCATCAAATACTTTCAGGTTACTTAAACAAATCCATCAGCAAATCCCAAAATCCTTTTTCTTTCTTCGGTTCTGCTTTCTTCGTTTCTTGTTCTTCTTTTTCGATGCTTTCTGTCTTGATCACAAATTGCACGGAAGATACTTTTTCGTTCTTGGAGGAAACGAAGGATACCGGCTTGAAATCCGATTTATCGTATTCAGCCAACATCTTATTGATTTCCTCTTGCATTTTGTCAGGAAGGTTTTTTGTTTCCTGATGCAGTTCACTTGTTCCACTGTGAAGGTCTGCGACTCCACCTTCTAATTCGTTTGTTCCTCCAGCCAGTTCAGCAATGCCGGAATGAAGCTTCCCGTAAGAAGTGGATAACTGACCTACGCCTTCTGTATAGCGGACCAATCCGGAGTGGAAGTCGCCGTAGTTGGTGGACAGTTCACCCAGTCCTTTTTGCAGCTGAGCAAACCCGCTCATATCCGTTCCTTTCAATGATGCAGACAGATTATTCGAGATGGAAGTCAGCTGTCCGCTCATCTCGTTGACGGAACCACTCACCTGATTCAACGTCGGTTCCACGGCAGCGAAGGCTTCCTTGACGCTTGCATAGGTCCCCTTCACTTTTTGCGCAGCTTTTTGGGACTCCACCAGTTTATCCACTACCTGTCGGTCCGCTCCACTTTCATATAATGCGGCAATCTCTTCTTCCGAAAGCTCGGAAGCAGGGATTCCCGCCACCGCAGCGTCCAATGCTGCGTAGGCTGAAGAATAGTTCTTCTGCAGGGTCGATAACCCATTCGCGGCTTGTGTCAGGCCATCTGCCAATTGCGTTAAACCAGCCGGCAGCTCATTCAAAGCTGATAAATCCATTTCAGCAGGATTCGCTGCCAGTGACTGATTGATGGTTCGCAGTGCATCGCCGATAGAATTCGAGGCTCCGACAATTTGAGACGAAGAACCGTTCAATTCACTGATGCCATTTTTATATTGAGCCGAACCGTCGCGCAGGCTCGATGCCCCATCGTTCAATTGGGACACACCACTTTTCAGGTCGGCCACCCCGGTATTTAACTTCCCGATGGCACCCGATAGCTCCGACATGTCATCGGTCATATTTTCTGTTCCCGTCGTATCGATTGGGAGTGTGGAAGGGACCGCCGCAATTTGAACACCCTCGAACTCAAAGTCCGCTACATCCGCCTCCACGCTTAGCTTTTTCTCTTTTCCAGGCATGATGGTAAAGGTGATTTGCTTATTCTTCCCAGCATTCGCCACCATTCCATCTGCCGCTTCGATGTTCTCATACGTATTCGGCAGGTTCAGGGAAACCTGTAATAAATAGTTCTCATAGAAGACAGTACCTGCATTCTTATTTTCAGCAGTATCGATGTTGATTTCGAGGTGTCCACTTTTACCTGCAAGTTGTGATGGATCGATTTTCTTCCCATCCAAGCTATACGATACCGTCACATCCCATGGTAACTTTGTATCTTCTTTCATGTTTCCTTGATACGTGAACTTCCCTTCTGGGGCGTCCATTTCAATCTTCTGCCCCTCCAGCTCAAGCTTCTTCAGATCCGTCAGATTCTTGACGCTGCTGAATTCCCCGTAATCGAGGATCTTTCCGGCACGAGCTACCTCGAAGGTATTCACGACATAGATAGAATCCAGGTTTCCAGCTGCGTCTAATGTCGCGTACACGACTTCATCCTTCGAAGTGACCTTTCCTTCCGATGCCGCTTGGGCTGGTACACTAAGAAATGAAGGCAAGAATAGCATCAACGCGAGTGCAGAATAACGTAATTGTTTTTTTCTCATCATCATTTCTCCTCATAATAATTTGCTTTATAGGTTGTTTTCTTAATGACTTTATCGAATACCAGGAGCATCGCCGGCAGGACAAAGAGGACCATGATAAAGGCTAGCAGCGCCCCCCTGCCCATCAGTAGACCGATGGATCCAACGATCGGATTGGAGGAGGTGATCCACAGAATAAAGCCGACACTCGAAAGGATCGCTGCCGAAATCGAAATCGAGAATGTCTTCTCATCCAGGGTTCTCACGATTGCTTCTTTAGCAGGCATTTCCTTTCGATAATGGGTATAAGCCTCTGTGAATAAAATCCCATAATCCACCGTCGCGGCAAGCTGTACCGTACTGATGATCAAGTAGCCTACAAATACGAGTGGTGTATTCGTGAAATATGGAATCGATAAATTGATCCAGACGGCCGCTTCAATCGTGATGAGCAGCACCACCGGAATCGTAATCGATTTAAAGCTGAACAGAAGCACAAGGGCAATCGTCACGACCGTCAGCACATTCACGACCACATTGTCCTTGTTGACGGTATTCTTGATATCATAAAGCGTCACGCTCTCCCCAAGCGCCAATGCTTCATCCCCGTAATAATCCGCCGCCGCTTCTTCCACTTTCTCTACGATGGAAAAAGGAACCTCCCCTTCTGTACCCTGACTTGTGTTAATGACGATCCGGCTGTAATTTTCAGAGTAGAATTCATCCGTGATCGATTTATCCAAGTATTCAGGGGGGATCTCAGAACCAACCTGATTCACATACGCCATGACTCCTGTCACATAATCAAGGGATTCGATGTCCTCCACGAGCTCCTTTTCTTTGGCCGTATCTCCTTTAGGAACTAAAAGAACGATGGGTGTCGTTTCACCAAATGCCTCCTCCACCTTCTTGAAGTCACTCCCGACACGGGTGTTTTCCGGCTGCTCACCTGACCCGTAAATGAATGAAGTATTCGTTTGCCCGAGGTAGGCAGGGACCAGAATCGCAAATACAAAGATCAGGCTCGGAACCTTCACCTTCAATACCTTGTTCCCGATACCCGTGAAGCTCGGTACAAAGCTCTTATGTTTCGTCTTATCCATCCATTTATAGAAAACAAGCGTCAGTGCAGGGAGGAACACCATCACACTGATAAAGCTCAGGACGATCCCCTTCACCAGGTTCACCCCGAGATCCGAGCCGATCTGAAACTCCATGAACGTAAGGGCGATAAACCCGAAGAACGTTGTTGCCGCACTTGCCGTGATCGCAGGAAAACTCTTCTTCATCGCCAGCTTCATCGCTTCTTCAGGATCATCCGTCACTTTCCGGTAATCGGAAAAGCTATGAAGCAGGAACACCGCGTAATCCAGCGACACCGCCAACTGCAGGATCGGCGCAACCGACTGGGTGACGAAGGAAACCTCCCCAAGGAAGATATTCGTTCCCAGGTTGATGAGAACCGACACCCCGATCGCCGTCAGGAAGAACAGCGGTTCGATCCACGAAGTCGTTGAGACGACCAGAATCAAAATAATGAGGGGTACCAGTAACATCCCTGCATACATCGATTCACTTCCGGCCATTTTCTGAGAACTTGCCGTATTGGCCGCTTCACCGGCAATCGCACCATCACTACCGATCAGCTCATAGATTTCATCGGTGATCCGGACCTCATCGCCGGTAGCGACACTGATGGAAAACAGCGCATTCTGATCACTGTAGTAATTCTCGACCGTCTCCTTGTCCGCCACTTCCAAAGGCGTTTTCAGGTCGACCATATCATCCAGCCACATCACATCCGATACTCCGTCTATGGCTTCCAGCTTTTCTTTAAATTCGAGTGCCTCCTGTATCGTCACACCCGTAACCATCATGACCCGCGTATCAGGAACTTCACCCTTGAACTCCTTTTCCATGATGTCCATGGCCTGTGTCGACTGGGCATCATCAGGCAAATAATCGACCATATTATAATTGACCTTCACAAAAAACTGCGCCGCCGTTGACAGCACCGTCACCAGCATAAACGCGATCAGAACAGCTTTCTTATGCTTTATGATCCAAGATGCAATATTTATCATCTTTCATCCTCTCTTGTCTCTTTCACATTTTCACCTTATCATTATAATAAACACCGTGTTGGATATTCAACGGACAGTTGCATAAGGAATGTTCAATACTCAACAAATCTTTCGCGTATGTTGGATAACTCAGAAAAAGCAGGAAAGGAACGCTGATCTTTGAACTCAAAAATGGACCGACGAAAAAAATATACACGCATGGTTTTAAAAGAAAGCCTCTTGAAACTACTGCAGGATAAATCAATCTCAAGCATCACCATCAAAGAAATCTGTGAAACAGCAGACATCAACCGATCCACCTATTATGCCCACTACTCAAACCAATACGAACTGCTCGAAGCAATCGAAGAAGAATTCATCGAGGACCTGACCGTCACACTGGGTAAGTATAACTTCTCAAAAGAAGAAGAAGCCCTGCAAATGACCGAAAAACTATTCGAATACATCGCCGACAAAAGCGATATCTGCGAGGCCCTTCTCAGCGAGAACACCGATATGTACTTTCTAAAAAAAGGCATGATCATCACCCACGAATTCATCTTCAAAAATTGGACCACCGAAAGCCGGATCGATCAAGAAACCTATGAATACATCAATATGTTCATGGTGAGCGGAAGTATTCATGTCATCAAAAATTGGGTCGAGAATGGAATGGATAAGACGCCTGAAGAGATGGCGGGGATCTTGCACCGGTTTATTAATCGGGGGTTGTCGGGGGTGCGGTAGGATATTGTTCACAAAAAAAGCCCACCCGAAGACGTTATTAGATTACGCTTTTGGGTAGGGTCTTTTATCTTTATATTAATGTGGATGCTAATATTCAATTCTGCGTTCATAGAATCATATACCCTTTCATTCAAGTACCGTTATTACATGGGAGTACCCGCCACGCTTCTTCAAGTACAAGTTCTTCTCCCTTTATCTTCTGCACATGGGTTTGCATCTTAGCTGAAGTAACTAAAACCGGAAAATGCTTTTCCACATAGAACCTCTCATTTTCCCAACAGGTAAACACTAGAAAATCTCTCATTCTCTTTTTAGGAATAGCAAATGATCCCCCAAGAAACCCTTCAGCTACCATCATTCCCGGATTCCAGATCGTCTTTTGCATGTCAATAAAATGATCAACATGATCAGGCTTCACTTGTGCCATGGCCACTCGAACATATTTACTATCCTCTATAGCATGAATGATTTTCTTTTCCGAACCAGGGATCGTAACACTTTCCTCATATAAAGTTACATCTATAGACTTATAGGTGCTCGATTGATTTGAATGGAGAAGGATTTCGTCATGTGCCTTTTCCATAAAATATTGATAGGCCTCTTGATTTTCCCAAAAAGCAAAAATACAGGCTGTTAATGGTTCCTTATTACTCCACCCACCAACCTGGCCCAAAAATCCGTTCAGCGGACTCAGCGCTTTCCAAATTTTCTGTTCTTCGAAAAAATCTTCCTTACTTTCCTCGCTCACTTTACACGTAATGACTTTAATAATCATCATTCTAACTCCCTACTAAGAAATTTCAAGGGTAACGGAGCTTTTAACCTGAGACATCTTTCTCAGCAAGGATTTATACCTTAATCAACACTTTCCCCTCATAATCACGACTCTCTATCAATTCATGCGCTTTTGCTGCATCTCTCAAATCAAAGATCTGTGCAACCGGCAGGATGACTTTCTTGGAGGCAAATAACTTTATGACCGTATCAGCAACAGGAGCTAAAAGTTCCGGTCGATGTTTCCTGGTCGTCCCTAAGCTGAAGCCTTTTACATTCCTGCAGGAACTATGAACATCGCTTGTTCTAAAGGTACCGGCTTTTCCACTGCTGTTGCCGAATTGAACAAGGGTTCCATATAGACCCAAACACTCCAGACTCCTGGAAGTGACTTCACCTGCTACTGAGTCGAAAATAACATTTGCTCCTTGATCATATGTGTTCTTCAGAACTTCCTCTGTAAACGAATCGTATGTACAAACGAGATCTGCACCTAAGTTCTTCACATAGTTTTCTTTCCGAATGTTCCCCACTGTTGCAATGATCGTTTCAACCCCTGCAAGTTTTGCTAGTTGTACAAGCATTGAACCAACACCACCGGCAGCACTATGGATGACGATCGTATCTCCCTTTTTCACTTGACCGACTTCATGTAAGAGAAGGTAAGACAAGATTGATACGGTCGGCATGGCAGCAGCCTGTTCAAGAGGAAGACTGTCTGGGATCTTGAATACCAATTGTTTATTTGCCTTCACATATTCTGCGTATGATCCACCTACGGGAAAGGCGATGACACGGTCTCCGACGGAAAAAGGAGACGATTTCCCCGCCTTCACAATGGTTCCCGAAACATCCAATCCAAGAGTGAAGGGGAAGTTACCCTTCACTTTAGTGCCTTTCCGTGACTTGATATCTGCATAATTCACACTAGTAAATGCGGTTTTTATCAACACTTCATCTTCAGTAATTTCCGGGCATTTCACATCCGTGAATACAAGTACATCTGAATTTCCGAACTCATTTTGAATAACGGCTTTCATTATTGTAGCTCCCTTATAAAACAAAGTAGAATCTCCTGTATAACATATTTTCCCATCATTTACTTTACATTCTACTGTAAAAAGGGGCATTCGGATAATATGAAAACTGAAAGGATAATCATAACCTTCTCTTATTGATATAAGAAAAACCAGTCCATGACAGCCAATAAAAAAGCAAGCAGAAAATATCCTGCTTGCTCTCGACTGCCTTTATTCAGCTTCATATATTACCCTAAACATGGAAGCAATCATTTACTGCCTACTTCTCATTCTCTTCATTCTCATACGTGCCATATTGACCATTCTCTGTATCAATGACTCCGCTCGTATACGAATCCATGATCTGCTGGCTCACCTGTTCATTTGCCCGCTCGTCATATGTTAACTGTTCTTTCGGATCCCTCTTCTTCATGTCGATTCCCCCTTATAAAATAAGTAATCTATTCCCTTATATTGTTCGAAAATTGGCTACAGATATGAGTGGAAAAATATAGTATGATAAAGGTAAGGAGGGGATAACAATGAGTTTAAAATATCAGAACATATTAGTAGCTGTAGATGGATCCAAAGAAGCGGAATGGGCATTCAAAAAAGGCATTGCCATCGCTAAACGGAATGATGCTATTCTTTCATTGATACACGTGATCGATACCCGTTCCTTCGCGGCAATCGAATCCTATGATCGGACGGTAGGAGAAAGAGCTATCAAGTATGCTGAAGAATTGTTAGAAGAGTACAAAGCAGAAGCTGCAGAAGCAGGGTTAACAAAAGTGAAAACCTATGTCGAGTACGGCTCCCCGAAAGTGATCATCCCAAGAGAAGCAACAAAGAACGTAGGAGCAGACCTTGTCATATGCGGCGCAACCGGACTCAACGCCGTCGAACGATTCCTCATCGGAAGTGTGTCAGAGCATATCACACGTGCTGCCCATTGTGATGTTCTTGTTGTTCGGACGGAAGAATTAGAAGAGTAATTATTATATTAACCAAAAGAGCCGTTGAATGGAGATAGACTCTACATTCAACGGCTCTTTGATATTGGCACTTCCCAGAGTTTGTGAAACCATAACTAATAAGTTGATTGGAGCGGAAGGTGCTCGACTCCTGCGGGAATAGCGGGAAAGTTGAGACCCCGCAGGGCAAAGCCCGAGGAGGCTCAACTCACGCCCCGCGGAAAGCGAGCACCTGGAGCGGAAATCAACCAGCACTCGCTAATGGTCTTGAATTTTTTACATAATAGCAATGGATCCCAAATGAGCTTTCCCCTTCTCAATCTGAACCTTCACTTGTTCAAACCCGGTACCACCATACGATTTTCTTCTTTCAACCGCCGAATACGGAGTCAAAATCGAATAAATATCTTCTTCAATCAAGGAAGAAAATTCACCGTACTCCTTCAAAGAAACATCCTTCAGGTAGCAGCCTTTTTCAATACAATAGAGAACCAGCTTCCCTACGATTTCATGGGCTTGTCTGAACGGAATCCCTTTCGTCGCCAAGTAATCGGCAAGTTCCGTCGCATTTGAGAAATCATTGCCTACCGCTTCCTCCATTTGTTTCGTGTTCACTTTCATCGTAGAGATCATACCAGTGAAAATCTTCAGGGATCCCACCACCGTTTTAACGGTATCAAACATACCTTCCTTGTCTTCCTGCATATCCTTGTTGTACGCAAGAGGCAAGCCTTTTAAAACGGTAAGTAGAGAAATGAGATTCCCATTCACTCTTCCTGTCTTCCCTCTGACAAGCTCCGCCATATCCGGGTTTTTCTTTTGCGGCATGATGCTGCTGCCTGTCGTGAAGCTGTCATCAAGCTCGATGAATCGAAACTCTTCCGTCGACCAAAGAATCATTTCTTCCGCTAAACGGGAAAGATGCGTCATCATAATCGAACTGTTGCTCAGGAATTCCAGGATGAAATCACGATCACTTACGGCATCGAGACTGTTTTCATAGCATGAACCGAAGCCGAGCAGATCAGCTGAATATTCCCGGTCGATCGGGAATGTCGTCCCAGCCAGTGCCCCTGCGCCTAATGGAGATATGTCGATTCGCTTTAGAGAGTCAACGAGACGCTCCTTATCCCGATTGATCATCCAGAAATAACACATCAGATGATGAGCGAAAGAAATCGGCTGGGCACGTTGAAGATGAGTATATCCAGGAATGATCGTTTCTACATTTTCTTCCGCCTGAAGGATGATCGCCTCCTGAAGCTCTTCAACGAGTTTCACGATTTCCTCCACGCGTCTCTTTAGAAACAGATGCATGTCGGTAGCAATCTGGTCATTTCGACTTCTTCCTGTATGAAGTTTACCGCCGACCTCACCGATTAAATCAATCAGCTGCTTCTCCAAATTCAAGTGAATATCTTCATACTCGACAGAAAACTGAAGTTCATTCTTTTCGGACTTTCCGTAAAGCACATGAAGTCCGTCAAGAATTTGATCCGCTTCACTGACAGTTAAGATCCCGCATTTCTTTAACATTTTCACATGGGCGATGCTGCCTTCAATATCTTCTAGAACAAGCTCCTGATCGAAAGAGATGGATGCGTTGAATTCATCCACCCATTCTTCCGGCTTCTTTGTAAAACGTCCTCCCCAGAGCTTGCTCATAGAGTCACTTTCTCCTTCTTTTCAGCGTTGACCATTGCTGAAACCTTTGTCGGCAGACCCCATAATTGAATGAATCCAACGGCTGCATCATGATCGAATTCATCGGCTTTTGTATAGGTCGCAAGTTTTTCATCATATAAGGAATTCGGTGATTTTCTTCCTTCCACGATCGCATGACCCTTGAATAACTTTACGCGTACGACACCATTCACATACACCTGAGTTTGATCAAGGAATGCTTTCAGTGCTTTATTCAGTGGTGAAAACCATAATCCTTCATAAATCAATTCCGTCATTTTCTTCTCGATCACAGGTTTGTAATGAGCAAGTTCTTTCACAAGCGTGAGGTCTTCAAGCTCCTTATGTGCCTTTAACAGCGTGACGGCAGCTGGACACTCATACACTTCACGGGACTTGATCCCGACCAGGCGATTCTCCACATGATCGATACGTCCGACCCCATGCTTACCAGCGATGACATTCAGTTTGGAGATGATCTCATGCAGCGGATATGCGACATGATCCAATTCAACAGGTACTCCTTGTGAGAATGTAATCTCGACCACATCCGCTTCGTTTGGTGACTTTTCAATACTGGACGTTAAATCATATGCATCCTCAGGTGGAGCAGCCCATGGATCTTCAAGAACACCACATTCATTGCTTCTTCCCCATAAGTTCTGATCGATGCTATAAGGAGAATCAAGATTGATCGGAATAGGAATGCCCTTGTCCTTCGCATATTCAATCTCTTCTTCACGTGACCATTTCCATTCGCGAACCGGTGCAATCACTTCTAAATTAGGATTCAATGCCGCGATGGATACTTCAAATCTCACCTGGTCATTCCCTTTCCCTGTACATCCATGTGCGACCGCAGTAGCATTTTCCTGCTCAGCGATTTCCACAAGTTTTTGGGCAATCAAAGGTCTTGATAGAGCGGATACCAGTGGATACTTTCCTTCGTACAGGGCGTGACTTTGTAATGCAAGAAGGGCATATTCATTCGCAAATTCTTCCTTGGCATCAATCACAAAGCTTTTTGAAGCACCTACTTTCAGCGCCTTCGCTTGAACAAAATCTAAATCTTTTCCTTCCCCGACATCCAGGCAACATGCAATCACTTCATATCCTTTTTCCTTTAACCATTGAACCGCGACTGACGTATCTAAACCACCTGAATAGGCTAATACCACTTTTTTATTCATCCGTATCTCCTCCTGTTGATTTTATATAAAATGAATATTTATTCTTTAAGATGAATTTATATTAGCAGTTAACGAGAGATACATCAATACTTATTCATAAATTTGTATAAATATTTTATCGATGGAATGTGAGATTCCCTTTGTACTGGGCTTGTCGGTTCATTTATTGTAGGATGAAAGGAGAATGAAACGTAAGGAGATCAATATAGATGAAGAACGAATTTTTTTCATATAATTCAAGACTTGGAATTCATCTTCCCCGAGTCTCGAAGGATTGGCCCTCTTACTCTTCTGGGGAACAGGAAATCATTCTTCTTGAATGGGAGCGCGTGAGGGGAATGATTCCTGACCGTATCCAGGAAATCGAAGTGGAGATTGAGAGACTGCAGGCGGAGTTAGCTCAAGAAGACAATTTCGACAGATCCTGCATGATCAATGGAGAGATTTCCGAGAGAGCTTCAGAGATCAATGATTTATGGATCTGGTACCGGACCACTCCGGATAAAACACAAAGGGGAATGATGTAAGCACATCACTCCCCTTCGTTTATTGGTCATTTTTCTTTTCGCGTAAATAGCGGTACTGATAATATTTTTCCGCAAAATCGGTAATTTTTCTTGAAAGCTGATAATTCGAACCCGCACCGATGGCGATGCTGACAAGGGGCAGACCGGACCACTTCTTCCCTTTGAACATCGTGATGGCCATGGCTTTAAGCGCCTGCTTCATGGATCCTTCCAGCCACGTGTAGTCCGTCAGCTGCTCCGATCCATCATAGAAGTAATTGGAATCCTTCTTATTTAAATCCTCCATCAGATCTTCCCACGCAAGGGCACGGAGCCTCGCCGGAAGGGTCGCCGCATGAAACACCTTCAGTGACGTCATCATCTCAAATGGGGTCTGAACATCAAATCCATAGGTGATGGCAATGAGCTGCACCGAACGAAGATTGATGACGAGCATAGCAGGCAGATCAGAACCGATCGCCACCAGGCCGCCGGTCCCCGTCACCCCTCCTTGTAACAGAGAGTAGATGCGATGTCTTCCCGCATGTTGTTCCGCTATGTAATGAAGCTGATCAATCGTTAAATAATGAAGATCCTCGACCGTCTGAATGTCTTGATTAAAGGCTCTTGCCGTCACAAGGATGCGCTCACGGGCGTCGTTTTGCATCTGTGAACCTTGAATAAGAGAGTGCATGTGGAACAACCAGCCATCCAGGCGCTGGAAAAATTGGCCCTGAACATCTTCAGGGATGGATTCAAATGCGTAATCCAACCATTTCACATATGTATGCTCCAAATCATTCGCTTCGTATTCAAATAATTCTTCTCTCCACGCTTTAATCGACTGCCATACCTGATTATCTCGTTCTGACCAATTCACTTCTCCCACTCCTTTTACATTCGTTAAATTACGTATAGTATACCATATCTAGGGAGGACAACACTTATACGTAAGGAAGTCTTTTGAATACTCTGTTATTTATTTTTCTTAAAAAAACAGGATCCCCCGAAAGGCGATCCTGCGCATATTTATTAGATATTTCCTTTTTCCACTACATCACGTGCAATCATGACTTCTTCGTTTGTCGGAATGATCATGACTTTTACAGGTGAATGCGGGTAGTTAACGAATGCTTCTTTACCGCGGACCTGATTACGTGCCGGATCCCAGTATACGCCCATGAATTCCAAGCCTTGAAGGACTCTTTCACGGATTAGCGTACTGTTTTCACCGATACCTGCTGTGAAGACAATTGCGTCTACACCGTACATGCGGGATGCATAAGAACCGATGTATTTATGGATACGGTTGGCGAACACTTCAAGAGCCAGTTCCGCACGCTCGTTACCTTCTGAAGCCTGTTGCTCGATATCACGAAGGTCACTTGAGAACCCGGATACACCAAGCATACCGGATTTCTTGTTCAGGATGTTCAATACTTCATCAGCCGTTGATCCCGTTTTCTCCATGATGAACGGGATAAGGGCCGGGTCGATATTACCTGAACGAGTTCCCATGGCAACACCAGCTAGTGGAGTGAAGCCCATGGATGTATCGATTGATTTACCGCCTTCGATCGCTGCGATACTTGCCCCATTACCAAGGTGACAAGAAATTAAGCGGACTTGCTCTTTCGGACGACCAAGCATTTCCGCAGCACGCTCGGATACATACTTATGGGAAGTACCGTGGAAGCCGTACTTACGGATTCCGTAATCTTCATAGTACTCATAAGGAAGGCTGTATAAAAATGAGCTTTCCGGCATGGATTGGTGGAACGCTGTATCAAAGACAGCAACCGCAGGTACATTCGGCAATACATTATGGAATGCCTTGATACCCGTAAGGTTTGCCGGGTTATGAAGTGGAGCCAGATCAGAAAGTTCTTCAATCTTAGACACTACTTCGTCCGTGATCAGAACGGATTCATTAAAGACCTCGCCACCATGTACGACGCGATGTCCGATCCCATCGATTTCATCAAGTGAATCGATGATGCCAAAGCCTGTCAGCTTTTCAAGCAGCATCTTGACCGCTACTTCATGGTTCGGAATATCTGTCACTTCTTCACGTTTCTCATCGTTCACCGTTATATTAAATACCGCATCATTCAGTCCGATACGTTCAATAAGACCTTTAGTAATAACCGTTTCTTCAGGCATATCAAAAAGCTGAAACTTTAAAGAAGAGCTTCCAGCATTAATTGCAATCACTTTTTTTGCCACGTTGTATCGCTCCTTTTGTTTTCGATCTCTTGACTCTTATTTATTCTGTTCATTGAATCATTTTTTATCTCTCAATTCCCCATTAAATCACTGACTCCCCCCTATTTCAAGAAAAAGCTTGAAATGACATCGTTTTCATGTTAAATTAAATATTTTCGCAAAAGTTAGAATTCGAAAAGCGGAGGGAATTTGCCCAGAGACCAATCTATCAAAATTAGGGGAGAATTTCCTCTAATTTAGGAATGATGCTAGAAATATGGAGTAAATAGGGGGAATCATTCCCCCTATTTACTCCAAAAGCATGAAAATGGACCATTCTACGTTACCTTAACCGGAAAAACTCCCCTTATATCCCCCGAAACTAACCCTGCTTTGCAGGATAACCGGAAAATCTCCCCTTATTAAAACAACCCTATATACATCAACAAAAAAAGCAGTCTCATTCAGTTACGAATAGGACTGCTCATTGGTGTGTTTATTTAGTTTTAGTTAAAGGCAGTCTACTGTTTATTCTGTACAAGCCACTGATCGATCTTGGACATGATGTCCTGCAGGGCACGTTGATTCGATAGGCTAGGCAGCTGTGCAAGCAATACTTCTTTAGGTGGCTTGAGGCCATCTTTTTTCTTTTGAAGGACCAGGATGCTTTTCGCCGAGTTTTTGTTTTTGAATAGGGAAAGAGGCAGTTGTAAGAAGCCTTGGATGTCTGCCTTCTCTTTCAAATACGTTTGCAGCTGTGCGCTGTATGGAGATTCGAAAAGTCCATTGGGCACGATGAAGAAAAGGTATCCTCCGTCTTTCGTGTGCTTCAGGCTTTGTTCTATAAACAGATGATGGGCATATGAATGGCCTTCTTCTGCTTTCAACTCATAATCCTGTGCTCGTAAATCGTTCGGGTAATAGCCGATTGGCAGATCACACAACACAAGGTCTACGGGATCGATGAACAGCGGTTCGATTGAATCCTGATTGAAGAGCTGTAATGGATGTTTTTGAAGGTCTGCTCCCACGTATGCCAGTTTGATCAATACTTCATCAATTTCGACCCCGATGGATTGTGTTTCTTTTCCTGGCATCTGGTTTAGAACCGTCGTCAGGAGGTTTCCTGTTCCGATCGCCGGGTCCAGGATGGTGAGTTGGTCTGTGCCCCGGGTGAATTTATTGACTAAGTAGCTGATAAATAAACCAAGAGAGTCCGGCGTCATTTGATGGTTGGGTTGTACGTTTTCTTTCATTCCTTTTAGTATCGCAAATTGAAAGGCTTTACGGATATTTTCATTCTCCAGCTGAGAAAGTGTCACTTCATCGTACTTTTTGTTCAGGCGTTTCTTGGTCAGTTCACTTACTTCTTCTTGCAGGACGTCACCTTGAAATAGGTTTTCCCCTGTTTCGGCAACGGCTTCTAAATAGCTGCATGCTAATTCCTCTTGCAGCAGTGTAGCAGTTTCATCGATTATTCCAAATAATGATTCGACTGGCGAATTAATCATCGGCACTCATTCCTTTATCACAATTTCATTCATCTATTTTACCTCTGTCCATAACGTTTGTAAAAAAAACAATGCTGACCATGGGAAAGTCAGGTCAGCATGTCTAAGCATTGTTCAGTTGGGACGGAATTATTTAGCGTTCTTCACTGCTTCAACGGCAGCGTCATAATCCGGGTGATCAGTTGCTTCGCTCACATATTCCACATAGGTCACTTCATCGTTGCTGTTTAACACGAACACAGCACGTGCAAGCAGACGAAGCTCTTGAATGTGTACCCCGAATGCCTCACCGAAGGAAAGGTCGCGGTGGTCGGATAGAGTTTGAACATTCTCGATTCCGTTTGCCCCGCACCAGCGCTTTTGAGCGAATGGAAGATCCACGGAAATCGTCAATACTTCTACATTATCAAACTTGGTAGCTTCTTCATTGAATTTTCTTGTTTGTGCATCACAAACACCTGTATCGATGGAAGGAACGACACTGATCAAACGCACCTTGCCTTTGGAATCATTCAGTGTGACTTCCGATAAATCATTAGCTAATACTGTGAAGTTAGGAGCTTTGTCCCCTACTTTTACCTCATTACCTAATAGAGTGACAGGGTTATTCTTAAATGTAATGTTTGCCATTATTTGTTCCTCCTCCATAATAATATGTACATGTTTATAGTACAGAAAAACGATACGGTAAAGCAAATCATAGGGGTTCTTTTCAAAAAAAAGATGAGCTCACTCATTCTAGAGTAAGCTCTCTATCTTTTATAGATCAAGTTTTTGATTGTGATTACCCTGACTGTTATTGTCCTGCTTGTTATCGTTCTTTTTCATCATACCCTGGATTTTGTCGATGGCACCTGGAGCTAAGTCCAGCAGGCGATCGATCAGATGAGTGCTTTCATCCAAGTGAAGCATCTTGATTCCTTTTGAACTGACGATCAGGAAAGCGATCGGCGTGATGGAGACACCGCCCCCGCTACCTCCACCGAATGGCTGCTGTTTAGGTGATGACTTGTCACTTCCTCCGTCTCCGCCTTTTCCGCCACCATCATCTTTTCCTTTACCACCATCAATGATGAATTCACTTCCGCCTGCAGCAAATCCAAAGCCAACCTTTGATACAGTCAGGATGACACTTCCATCGGGTGTTTCAACGGGATCACCGATAATCGTATTCACATCGATCATTTCTTTTAAATTTTCCATTGCCGTGGTCATTAGACCTTCAATAGGATGTTCTGACATGTAAAGACCTCCTTATTAAACTGAATGTTTTTCTCCAGAAAGTGTGGAAAGGGGTTTTGTCTTGAACTTAGCCATACCGCCTCTCCAGTACCGAAGTATCTTGAAACCTACTAGGATAGCATTCCCTATGCGAAACTGGATAATACATGAAAATTGAGTTTGGATCACAGCGTGCTGGAAAGTCGGTGTCACCTCTATGACGGGCATGGATTGAAGGCGCATATATCCACTCAGAATGCCGATGATACTTCCTTTCATTCCCCATATTGTTCCTGTTAGGGTACCTGTTGAAGCTGCATCACCAGTGCCGAATAACGTTTTCCATTGCACATGATCCAATTTGACCTTCTTGAGAAACGACCTGATGATTCTGTGAAGTGACTGGACATGTATGAGGATCTCCTTCGTATCATTCAAACTATTTATAAAATCATTTGGAGTGATTTTCTTTTTAGAAACTTTTTTATTTGATGGATTGCTTTCATTCCCTTTTTTCTTCTCTTCCTCGAACACGACATTCGGACCATCGTCATCGAGTTTGACTAACGGGATATCGATTGTATATTTTAGCAAGCCAAACCATGCCCTCAGCTTCACCTTGAAATGGTCATTATCATTTCCGTGGTACAGCGAGAGAGTAACGGTCAGCTTCGTTATTATAAGAAGAAATAATATTAACAAGATAAGTGCCATAACGATTAGTAACGCCCAAATCCACCAGCTCATATTTTCACACCCTTCAACCTCTTATTATGGCCTTTGCCTGGGAAAATAAACTAAGGTGGAGAGATTTTGTGCGGGGGCGGGCTTGTTTTATGGAAAAAAGAGTATTATTTGAAGAAATCACTTGCGATATTGTATTTTTTCCGGTCACGGGATGATTCTAGGTTAACGCGAGGGCAATCCAGACGTCACCTTTATAATAATTGCGTCGTTCTCCTTTGGAATTGCGTCTTTTTTTCATTTATTGCGTCAGTTCTGACCTTAATTGCGTCGTTTTTCGGTTAATTGCGTATCTTTTAAAATATATGCTCATTTTTACATTTAATGGAAATCACAAAGCTTTCACCTCAAAAAAAAAACCAAACCCATATAAACAGGTTTGGTTTCTATTTATAGTGCCGGATTAAACTCCAGCTTCTTCTTTTCCTGAACCACCGTCGTATCAGCAAAAAGATCATGTATCCCTTGTTTTTTATTCGTGAAGGCTACGACCACGTAGAGAATAAAGATCGTGGTAGAGATAAATCGGCCGATCAGCTCTCGAAATATAATCGTTCCCCACGAAGGCTTTCTTCCTTTTAAATCAATGACCTTAATGCCGAACACCATTTTACCGATCGTTTGGCTGAAGTATTTCGTCATCAAAATAAAGTAGCCATAGAAAACGATACTCGTTAATATCGAAATCGGTGCAAACATGGATCCTTCTGAAAGTGAAATGTCCAATAGTTTAAAGACTGGATTCACTACTAATCGTGTAATGCTGCCAATCACGATAAGGTCCAGTAAGTACGCCCAAAACCTTATCCAAAATCCTGCTAAGTAATATCCATCGTGATTCACGAGTCTTGATTGATCAGGAGAAGGGGAATCGATTTCGATCCGCTCCCGCTCTTCATCATGTAGTACAGAACGATCTTGTGTGTCACTCACTTCATTCACCTTCCTTATTCAGAGTATAGATACATTAATCGCGGAGAATTCGGCTTAGATAGCAGCTTCATTAAAGCGGCTGCTTCCATGTCCTGCCCTATCATTTTCTTTGCACCCATACTGAAGAATTCGGAGAAAGGATCGCCTGCCGTATATTCAAATACTTGAGCCCCTTTTAACTTATAATCTTTTTTCATGGCTTCAATGGTATCCTCTACATAGCCGAATTCGTCAATCAGATTGACTTCTTTGGCCTGGATTCCATCATACACTCTTCCGTCAGCGATTTTCTTGACCTCTGCTTCTGACATATCACGGCCACTCGCAATGACATCGACGAAGCCTTCATAGGAATTATCGATCATGGATTGAAGGATCTTTCTCTCTTCTTCCGTCATTTCACGTGTCGGGCTCATGATGTCTTTATACGGTCCGCTCTTGATGGTCACGAAATCAACTCCATATTTCTCTGCGAGCTCCGAGTAGTTGATGCTTTGCATGATCACACCCAGTGAACCGGTCAGTGTTTCTTTGCTGGCGAATATTTTCGTAGCCGGTGCAGATATGTAGTAACCTCCGGAAGCTGCCGTGCCCCCCATTGATACATAAATCGGCTTCTTCGCTTTATCCATGATTTCGACAAGCTTCGAATGGATTTGAGCACTCTCCACTACGCCACCGCCAGGGGAGTTCACTTTTAAAATAATCCCTTTGACAGATTTATCTTTTTGAACCGCATCCAGCTTATCCATAAAGAGTTCGTGGTTGTATCCAGGGCTTTCAAATAGAGAATTAGCGCCACCCGTATCCTGAATGACACCCTCTACTTCTAAAACAGCGATTCGTTTCTGAGCATTCCCCTCATCAATCACTTCTTCTGAAAAAGGGTTGTCTGTTGCGCCAAGCATGTCTTCAAAGGCTTTATTAAAATCACCGGTCGCCGCAGATGTAGCGAAATTGACTACGACAGAAACAAAGAATAACACTACAGCAATACCTAATGCCGTCCATCTTTTTGCATTCATCTTGTATATTCCTCCCTTGTTTACCCTATCTTATGTAAGGATATAAATATCATTCTCATGTGAAAACATGATAGAATATTCACTAAGTTAGATTCTAGCAAAATTTCATGGAAATGGGAAAAATTATCTTATTTTTTATTTCAGGGAGGTACTACATACGATGAATAACCGTCGAAATATTTATTTCTATGCCTTAAATGAAAAAGGGATGCAGGCAAAGCTGGACCGATTATACGAGCTTGCCAACCGTTATGATTTCAACATTGTCGATTCTCCAAAGACAGCGAATATCATTGTCAGTATCGGTGGGGATGGAACGTTTCTTCAAGCCGTCCGCCAAACCGGCTTCAGACAGGATTGCTTGTATGCAGGTGTTTCTACAGGTGGCACCCTGAGTATGTATTGTGACTTCCATATTGATGACACATCCAAAATGATTGAAGCGATGACAACCGAGCAAATCGAGGTACGCAAATATCCGACCATTGAAATTACCGTCGATAACCAGACCTCCTTCCATTGCCTGAATGAATTCAGCATTCGCTCCGGCATCATCAAAACCTTCGTCATGGACGTATTCATCGATGATAACCATTTTGAAACGTTCCGTGGAGACGGGATGATCATCGCGACGCCGACGGGAAGTACCGCTTATAATAAATCGGTGAGCGGAGCAGTGGTGGATCCGATGCTGCCTTGTATTCAAGTGAGTGAGATGGCGTCCTTGAATAATAACCGCTACCGTACGCTCGGGTCTTCCTTCATTCTTAGCGATAAGCGACGCTTGGTTCTTAAGATTGTTCAGGACGGTAATGACTACCCTGCAATGGGGATGGACAATGAGGCTCTTAGTATTCAACACGTGGAAAAAGTCGAAGCGAAGTTAAGCGATAAAATCATTAAAACGGTAAAATTAAAAGATAATTCGTTCTGGGAGAAAGTGAAACGTTCGTTTTTATAAAATAATGGGGTTCTGAATGGGTATCAGAACCCTGTTTTTCCTCTCTGTTGTGGGAAAACCAGGGGACATGTGCGACTTTCCCCGTTTGCTGTTCCAAATTGTGAACACAACCAAGGTCCGTCCCTATACAAAACGCTCCAGCACATGCTGGAGCGTTTCGCATTTCATCAAGCGGACAATCTCGCTTCCCGTCTTCGCTTTCTGGCGTATTGCACTCTTGAAGCTGTGAAGATCGTTAAGGCGAGCCATATGAACATAAAGGAAATGAGATGGGTGAATGAGAATGTCTCGTTATAGACCCATATGCCGAGAATCAACGTGAGGGTCGGTGCAATGTATTGCAGGAATCCGACCATATGAAGCGGGATTTGTTGAGCACCCTTTGAAAAGAACAATAAAGGGATGGCGGTCACCGCTCCGGCACCCATCAATAAGAGGTCCGTCCCTAACGATACATGGAAAAGGGACATGGACCCTTCATTGTACATGTAGCCCAGGTAGAGCAGGGACACTGGAGCGATGGTCAGGGTTTCCAGGGTCAGGCCGATGGAGGATTCGACTTGGATGAGTTTTTTGGCTAATCCGTATAGTCCGAAAGAGAATGCTAGACCAACCGCGATCCATGGAAAGTCCCCGTAGGATATCGTTAAAATCAGAACCCCGATCGCCGCCAATCCAAATGAGACCATTTGTGCCTTTGACAAGCTTTCCTTCAGGATGAATACCCCTAACAATACGCTCACCAGGGGATTAATATAATAACCCAGGCTCGCTTCCACCATTTGATTTGTATTCACGGCCCATATATAAATGAACCAGTTCGTACTGATCAATAAAGAAGCAAGCAGTAAGGCAAACAGCTGCTTCTTTTTCGTAAGAGATGTTTTTAAATATACGGTAAAGTCCTTCCAGCGTTTACTTAGGAATAAAAATAAGAGCATAAACCAGAAGGACCAAAAAATTCGGTTAGCGAGAATCTCATAGGCGGAAACATGATTCAACCATTTCCAATAGATCGGGAGAATTCCCCATAAAAAATATGAAAAAGCTGTGTAGATGATTCCAGCTTGATCTTGCCTCATAAAAACACCCCCAAAAACTATTTCCGTTTCCGAAATATCTCCATTATATCGGTGAAAAGTTTTGGGGGCAATGATTATTTATTTTTTTTATAAACGATGGTCTCGTCTACAATCGTCATATCTACTATTTTATTTAACAATTGGTCGGCATCCACTTTGAAAGGATCGATGTCTAAAACGGTAAAGTCCGCCGTAAACCCTTCACGTATCTGCCCCCTGTCACTTTCATGGTGACAGGCATAGGCACTTCCCTTTGTAAACAGGGAGATGGCTTCATACATCGAAAGTTTTTCTTCAAGACGATACTCTGTTTTGTCAGGGTCCAATGGATTCGTTCTCGTAACCGCCGCATGAATCCCCCAAAGAGGATTGATTGGCTCGATTGGCGCATCAGATCCGCCCGCACATGGAATGCCTTCCTCAAGAAGTGTTTTCCACGCATAGTTATATTGCATGTTTTCCTCTCCAAGTCTCTCAACCACCCAAGGAAAATCCGACGCAACAAACCTTGGTTGAATATCAAGAATTAACGGGAGATCCTTTATCTTTTCAATCAGCTCTTTACGCAGGATTTGGGCATGAATGAGTCGATCCCGTCTCCCGAAGTGAGATGGCTCTTTCATGATGCTATCCAGTACATTTTCAAATGCCTGATCACCAATCGTATGAACGGCAATCGGAAGATCATACTTTCTGGCCTTCTTCACAAGTTCAAGAAGTTTTTCGTTTGTATGGATGCTGACTCCGGTCGTACTTGGATCATCGGCATATGGATAGCTTAATAGAGCAGTCCTGCCGCCCAAAGCCCCATCAGCAAAGATCTTCATGGAGCCGAATTCAATAAATTGAGTGCCGCTGAGGAAGTGATGGCCGTCTTCCTTCCAATCTTCTATCACTTCATGATGAACCAATAGATGAGCCCTGAATTTTTTCTGGCCTTCGGTGATGGTTTGTACAAATGCATCATACGTTTTCTTAAAGTTTCCATAGTAGCTTAAATCTTCTGTATGACCACCTACCAGTCCGTGCTCCCAGCAGCTTTCGATTCCTTTCGTCAGGGCACCCACAAGATACTCGGAGGAGATGGCCGGCAAGGCATCGATCATCAGATCCTGAGCCTTATCCTTTAACAAACCGTTCAATGCTCCATCCTCATCCCTCTCAATCAAACCTCCGGAAGGATCAGGAGTCCCTTCATCGATACCTGCATTTTTTAAAGCAAGTGAATTCACCACCATGGCATGACGGCAAATGCGTTTCAGGAGTACTGGATGATGGGGTACGACTTCATCAATTTCCCGCTTGGTTAAAACCGCCGCATCACTCCAGAGATTTTCGTTCCAGCCTTCGCCGATGACCCATTCACCTTTTTCAAGGCCCTTTGCTTTTTCTTTAATTGCTTCCAACACTTCCTGCTTACTATTCATACTGGAAAGATCCAGTCTCATTAACGTTTCGCCATGGCCGATCAGATGCATGTGACTATCGACAAACCCGGGAAACATCACTTTTTGCCCAAGATCTACTTCGGACTCAATCGTGAATTGTTCATTCTTTAGCAGGTCTTCGGATGAGCCCAGCCCTTTGATGACCCCATCTTCCGTGTAGACCGCTTCAACATGATGTCCTTCCTCTTGCATTGTGTAAATGATTCCGTTTTTCCATAAAGTGCCCATGATGTATACCCCTTCTTTATAAAAAAATTCTGTTTTTCAAATGTACCATAATATAGGAAGAATCTGAAAGAGAAAGGTTTTTTTCATAAGGCTCTTTTCACAAAGTTCGTTGCTATCTTAAGTAAGAAAGTAGTAGTTGATTTCCGCTCCAGGATGCTCGCTTTCCGCGGGGCTGGCGGTGAGCCTCCTCGGCTGCGCCTCCGGGGTCTCACCTGTCCAGCTATTCCCGCAGGAGTCGAGCCTCCTTCCGCTCCAATCAACTTTCTGAGCATATTTCTTTTAAAAGAAATAAAATCAAAAGCTTTTAGCAAACAACCTTTTTTCAAGGTAAGTACAAGCAATGTTCTATTGAAGAAGACTTCTGTCTCCTAATTAGATTGTTTATAACACCTTGCAGCTCTGTCACGAAAAAACTTTTAAAGATGGTGAGGGGAACTGCGTAGACTCCTGCGGAAGTACGGTCGTGCCGAGACCCCGGAAGCGAAGCTGAGGAGGCTCGGCCGAACGTCCGCGGAAAGCGGAGCAGTTCCCCTCACCATCTAGCACATACTGATTGACAGAGCTCAAGCAGACCTTATGATAATAGACAACAATCTTTGCTAAATGAGCTTTTCATAAAAATAGAGAGCCCTATAGGCTCCCTATCCCTGATTAGTTTTTAATTGAACTCATTTCTTTTTGTCTCAGCTCAATTCTTCTAATCTTGCCTGAAGTTGTTTTCGGCAATTCTTTTACAAATTCAATTTTACGCGGGTATTTGTACGGTGCGGTTAAGTCTTTAACATGCTGCTGCAGGGCAGGAATCAATTCGGGATCCTCTTGGTTCACATCATTTCGCAGTACGACAAAGGCTTTCACGATCAGTCCTCTTACTTCATCGGGACTTCCTACAACGGCACATTCCTGAACCGATGGGTGCTTGACTAAAGCATCTTCCACTTCGAATGGTCCAATGGTATATCCGGAGCTGATGATGATATCGTCACCGCGCCCCTCGAACCAGAAGTATCCATCTTCATCTTTTTTCGCTTTATCACCTGTAATGTAGTAATCCCCTCTGAATTGCATCGCCGTCCGCTCGGGATCTTTGTAATAATTTTTGAATAGAGCAGGTGTTTCTACATGAACCGCGATATCCCCGACTTCTCCGACTTCACATGGATACCCTTCCTCGTTGATGATTTCGACTCTGTTTCCTGGAGTTGGTTTCCCCATTGAACCCGGTTTCAGCTCCATGCCTTTCATGATGCCGACAAGGAGCGTATTTTCGGTTTGGCCATATCCATCGCGGACTTCTATATTAAAATGTCTCTTAAAGGCGTCGATGACTTCCCTGTTTAATGGTTCTCCAGCCGATACTGCACTATGTAATTGATTTAGTTTATAAGATCCGAGATTATCCACTTTGGCCATCAGGCGATACTCTGTTGGTGTACAGCACAGAACATTGACTTCATTGTCCTGAAGCAATTGAAGATATTTATTAGGGTCGAATTTCCCTTGATACACAAGTCCAGTTGCCCCGGACCCCAGTACAGAAAGGAACGGACTCCAAATCCACTTCTGCCATCCCGGACCTGCAGTAGCCCAAACCGTGTCTCCTTCATTAATGGATAACCATTCACGAGCTGCCGTCTTCAAGTGAGCGTATGCCCAGCCATGAGTATGGACAACCCCTTTAGGATTTCCAGTCGTTCCTGACGTATAAGATAGGAACGCCATATCATCACGCTTTGTATCAGCGAAGGATAATTCTTCAGAAGCTGTTTTCATTTCATCCTCTAACGCAATCCATCCTTCTTGTTTGTCTCCCACAACGAACTTTTGGAGATTTTCCATTCCTCTTACGTTTTCAAACTGCTCAACAAATGGAGAGTAAGCTACAATTCCTTTTACGTCACCGTGGTCGATTCTGTATTCAAGATCCTTTGTCCTAAGCATTTCTGAACTTGGGATCACCACGAGCCCGGATTTAAGAGCAGCAAGGTACACAGCGTAAGCCTCGATTAAACGGGGAACCATTACAAGAATGACATCGCCTTTTTCCAGGTTCGAACCCAAGAAAACGTTTCCAATTTTATTTACATTTTTCAATAATTCCTGGTAGGTGATTTCGGCTTTCGTTCCTTCTTCGTTTTCCCATTTAATTGCAAGCTTCTGTTGATCACTTGAGTACTTCTCTACTTCCTCTACTAAATTGTACTTTTCTGGTGCAATAAGTTCTTCCCTCTTCATTCTGACTCCCCCTTGTTTGTCGATTCTTCTCTATTATACAAAATAATTCAAATTTTTTAAATTATTCATTTATATTTTTACTATATACAAATTATGAGGATTTTCGACAAAAGGGTCATAAATCAGGGGTGATTTACAAAATCCGATCAAAAAATAACATCAACTTTCAAAGAAAAATGCTCTTGTCTTAAAGAAGAAAGTAATAGTTGATTTCCGCTACAGGATGCTCGCTTTTCACTGGGCTGGCGGTGAACCTTGTATCTTTTGAATGAGTTGTAGTGTGAAACCTTGGACCGTTCCTTTCCACTCCAGGCACTTGCTTTCCGCGGGGAGGAAGTCGAGCCTCCTCGACGTTCCGTCTGTGGGGTCTCGACCTTTCCTCTATCTCCCGCAGGAGTCAAGTGCCTTCCGCTACAATCCACTCTGTGCTTCTTATTCCGGCAACCTAATTACGTTTTGAAAAACACCAGAAAGCTCCTATTGTAGATATTTTTACAGATTTTCCTAGGAATAAACTTAACGGCATTTAATCGATAAAACCAACCTTTATAATATTGAATATGAATGGTAATTCTACACCCGTTATCAATTACATAGTGATTCACGGAAAATCATCAGAGAACAATAAAATCATTAAAAATTATTTCATTATTGAAGAAGTTAGTTGAATAACACCCTAAAGAGGCTGGGACAAAAGTGTTTTAGTCTAAGAAAAACACGAACAGATCTGCTGGCTATTAGGCATATTTATTCGGTCTATTATTTATTTTCGTACATTTAATTTTAGCTATTTCCTGCGTTTGATTGGAGTGCAAGACGAAGACTCCTGCGGGAAAAGTAGCTTATGTGAGACCCCGCAGGCTTGCCGAGGAGGCTCACGGGCTACCCGCGGAAAGCGTAGTCTTGCACGGAAATCATTAGCGGTATTAAGAACCCCCACTTCTATTGTTCGTCTTTATATCGTGTTTTTTTAGTTTTGTCCCACCCTCTTTCATCATAGTAAAAAACAACATTAAACTTTAACAGAGCTAAAAAGCAAAAAATAAAAAGGAGCGAGAGAATCTCGCTCCTTGTAGCCATTGTATTTAATTATTTTGCGTATCCGCCACCGATTTGTTGTTCAGCCATTTGAACTAAACGTTTAGTGATTTCACCACCTACAGATCCGTTAGCGCGTGATGTTGCATCTGGACCAAGTTGAACTCCGAATTCTGAAGCGATTTCGTATTTCATTTGGTCGATTGCTTGTTGAGCTCCTGGAGCTACTAATTGATTTGAACTTCTGTTTGCCATGTGTTTTCACCTCCTTGTGAGTATAGATTGTGTAAAAACACATGGCTTCATGCAAGGAAAATTGTTGGTAAATAATCCTAAATTTTTAGAGTAGTTTGTCAAAGGTTTTTTCTACATTTGAACCTGTCGATCCATCGATCGTGAGGGTTTCGGTTCCATCGACGGCTTCTTTAATAAGAGTATCAAAATCAACAAAGCTTTCATAATACGTCACTTTATCTTTTTTAGGTCTTGTTTTTGGTGCAGGCGGCGTAAAAATGGTACAGCAGTCTTCATATGGAAGAATCGAGATATCGTGCGTATCGATCTTTTGAGCGATATCAATGATTTCAAGTTTGTCCATGGCGATGAGCGGTCGCAGTACCGGTGTATTCGTCACATCGTTTATGGCCTGCATGCTTTCTAACGTCTGACTCGCTACCTGTCCAAGACTTTCCCCGGTCACCAGGGCCAAACCTTCATTCTTTTCACGAATCTCATCTGCAATCCGGAGCATCATACGTCTCGTTGAAGTCATCGTGTAATTTTCAGGAACCTGATCATGAATGGTTTGCTGAACTTTCGTGAACGGTACGATATGCAATTTCACCTTTCCACTGAATGCAGACAGTTTCTTGGTAAGATCGATCACCTTTTGCTTTGCCCGCTCACTTGTAAAAGGTGGGCTGTGGAAATGAACCGCCTCTACCTCGACGCCTCTTTTCATCGTCAAATAACCGGCTACCGGGCTATCGATTCCTCCTGATAGCATGAGCATAGCTTTTCCGCTTGCACCAACCGGCATACCTGTTGAGCCCTGATAGATTTCGGAGGAGAGATAGACACCCTCTTTTCTTACTTCTACATTCAGGTTAATATCGGGCTTTTTCACATCCACTTTTAATCCGTCCATGTTTCGGAGGATGTAGGATCCCACTTCGTAATTCAATTCGTTTGTATCCATGGAGAACTTTTTATCCGCTCTGCGGGCAGATACCTTGAAGGTTTTCCCCGGTGCGAAACTCTTTTGCACGAGAGCCAATCCTGCTCTGTTTATTTCTTCGATATCCTGAGCCACTTTTACCACCGGACTGAAGGATTGGATTCCAAAGATCTTCTCCAATCTTGGAATGATCTCTTCCCCGTTCTCGTCCCCTAACTGGATATGAAGGCGATCCCGGCTTGCTGAAACTGAAATCGTCGGGAAATCCTTCAATGCCTGCAAAATATTTTCCCGCAGCTTGGCCGTGAACATCTTTCGATTTCTGCCTTTTGTTGAAATTTCACCGTATCTTACTAGTATGCGATTATAATTCATCGTGATCTCCTCATTGTCTTTTGTAATAGTTCTATTTCTTTCTTTAGTAACTGTATGAACTGCCGGCACTCTTCCATCGTATTGTGAAAAGATAGACTGACCCGGATGGAGCTGTTCGCCTGGCTTTTTGATACACCCATCGATAGAAGCGTTCGACTTGGCTTACTATGCTTTGAGGAACATGCACTTGTTGTGGACACAAACACCTCATGCAGGTCCAATGCGTGAACGACGACCTCACCTTTGAAACCTTCTATAGAAAAATTAAGGATGTGAGGAGCATGATGCTCCACTGGTGTATGAACGGTCACACCTTCCATTTCTTCCAGTTCTTTTCTTACATATCGCTGGTTTTCCTCCATGATAGGAAGCTGTTGTTTACTTTCTGCCAGGTGCATCCTTAATGCCTTTGCAAAGGACACGATTCCACCTGTATTTTCCGTACCGCTTCTGAGGTTCCCTTCCTGCTCTCCCCCTGAAATGATCGGAGAAAGCTCAAGTCCGTCCCTCACATAGAGCATTCCAGTTCCTTTAATGCCATGTATTTTATGAGCGGAAATGCTGCATAAATCAATATGCTTTTCGTGGAGAATAAGGGGGACCTTCCCGCATGCTTGAACAGCATCAACGTGAAAAAGGATCTTTGGATAGTCCGAAAGCAGCATCCCTATTTCCCGGATAGGCTGAACACTCCCGATTTCGTTGTTTACTTGCATGACAGATACGAGAATCGTGTCTTCCTGAATGGCGGCTTTTACTTGTTCAGGTTGAATCCTGCCTTGCGCATCGACATCGAGGTATGTCACTGAATACCCGAATATCTCTAACTGCTTAACGGCACTCCGGACGGAAGGATGCTCAATATTCGTTGTAATGATATGCTTCCCTCTGTGCGCGTATTGTATAGCCGTCCCCTTTATCGCCAGGTTATTCGATTCGGTTCCACCAGAGGTGAAAAATACCTCTTTCTGCTTTATATCTAATAATGAAGCCACTTGTTCCCTGGACTGTTGAATTAATTTCTCAATCCGTCCTCCAAAGGAATGAATCGATGAAGGATTCGCATAAAAGTGTTCATTCACTTTAAGAAATGTATCCAATACTTCCTTATATGGCTTGGTTGTTGCACTATTATCTAAATAAATCAAGATTTCACCTTCTTTTACTTATGGTGACCTGCAGATTTCGCAGTAATATATTCAATCATTAATCTTACCATAAATCATCCCGAACCCAAATCTTATTCAACATGCAGGGCAAGATATTATTGTAGCAATACTAATTTTCTAAGATTTTTCGATAATTTTTAGCAATTTCCCAAAATAATCATTGAAAAATGACAGAATTTTTGCGAGAATCATAAAGGAAATAATCGCAAAAGTTATTTAAATATACTAAATTGTAAGACTATTTAGTTTTTCGACATTTTTCTACAATCTTATGATAAGATAATTTTGCTTATGATAACGATTACAAACGGAGGGGTATATATGAGAGAGAAAGCGCTGTCATTCAGCCAGATCTTTACGATAGGATTAATGCTCTTTGCTCTTTTCCTCGGAGCAGGTAATATGATTTTCCCGCCATTCTTAGGCCAGCAGGCCGGGGAACATGTTTGGACCGGTATTATCGGTTTTCTCATTACTGGAGTAGGACTTCCTTTATTGGGCGTGATCGCCATCGCCAAATCTGGAGGAGATCTTCAGACACTTGCAAACCGTGTTCATCCTTTATATGGACTCATCTTCACAATTGTGATGTACTTGGCCATTGGGCCATTTTTCGGGATTCCAAGAACCGGTACGGTTGCTTATGAAATCGGAGTGATCCCATTTTTACCTGAAGATGTTGCAAAATACGGAACACCTTTATTCATTTATACGATCATCTTTTTTGGATTAACCGCATGGCTTGCGATGAATCCTTCAAAGCTCGTAGACAGAATCGGAAAGATATTGACACCTTCCCTGATCGTGATTCTGACGATCCTAGTGGTTAAGAGTATTGTAACTCCAATGGGGGATTTCGGAGCACCGAACCCCGCTTATCAGGATGGAGCGCTATTCAAGGGATTCATCGAGGGGTATTTAACGATGGATACCATCGCCGCTTTAGTATTCGGGATTGTAGTCATTAATTCCATTAAAGACCGAGGTGTGACGAGTAAAGCAAACCTGACGCGCATTACGATCATTGCAGGGGTCATCGCGGCCATCGGTTTAGCACTTGTGTATTTATCCTTAAGTTACATTGGAGCTACAAGTACAGATTCCATCGGTACACAAGCTAATGGTGGTGCCATACTATCTGCGGCAGCGAGTCATTTATTCGGCTCATCAGGAACAATCATCCTGGGACTGGCGATTACGTTTGCATGTATCACTACCTCAGTCGGACTCGTTTCTGCATGTTCACAGTATTTCGCAAAGATTATTCCTGTATCTTATCCGAAGTTAGTGATCATCATGTCGCTATTTAGTATGATTATTGCCAATATTGGGTTGACTCAGCTGATTGCTGTATCATTACCGGTACTCATCTTCATCTATCCATTGGCCATCTTATTGATCTTACTTACGTTCATGCACAATGCATTTAACGGCTATCCTCTCGTATACGTGGGAGCTTTAATTCCAACAGGCTTGATCAGTTTAATTGATGGGATTAAAACTGCCGGAATCGACGTGACAGCCATCAGTCAATCACTTGAATTCCTTCCTTTCTATACACAAGGGATCGGCTGGTTAGTGCCGGCCTTGATCGGCGCAATCATTGGATTCGTTATTGCCGCACTTGCGGGACAGACAAAGCGGACGATTGAAGCCAGTTAAGACCATAAACTAAAATGGGCCAGTGGCTTGTCGCTTCTGGCCCTTGAACTTGGCATCACATATGAAAAAGGACTGATTTAGATTAAATCTTCTAAATCAGTCCTTTTTATTTGTGATGAATATTATTTTTCCTCAAGATCCATCATTTTCTCGATTTTCTTAAGAGCACCCGGCTCTACTTTTTCAATCGTTGTTGCGGCTTCTTCCAATGCTTTGCGGTAATCATAATGACGGAAGGATTCTTCAGCAGACTGAAGACCTTCTCTGACAGAACTATACTTACTGCGATAGCGATTGCCGTACTGGATGATTTTCTCGGATAGAAGGACGTTTTCGATCAGGACTCCTGTCTTCGAGTAAAAATGATCGACGGTGTCTTCCGCTCCCAGTAGCGTTTCTTGAACAAACTTCATGTTTAAAGGCTTCTCGGTTAAGCTGGCATTCACTTGCTCGATCTTCCGATGGACCTCATCGAGAAGATCTTTGTAATCAGCAGGTAAGCCCGGTACATTACTCTTTGAAATCATGCGGCTCGCTTCAGCCACTTTTTTCTTAAGCTCCTGGATTTTTTCCCGGGTTGCCAGTTCATCCTTACGCAAGTTTTGTAAGTGGATGGAGAACTCACTCTGGTCCCGATTCAGTTCTTCCAGGCCGTTTCTGATTTCTTTCAGCTCATCACTTAGTGAGGAGTACGCAGTCCCATTCGATTCTTCTTTATTCATCAACATTTCGTGACGCTTTGAAAGCTGAATGATCTTCGTCTCAATTTCGTACGGTGTATCAAGGTCCGCATCTTGAAGATGGTAGCCTTGTTTCACAAGTGTTACTTCAGATTGAATATCTTCATTATCTTCCTTGGCCTTGATCAATCCCTCAGTCGTTTGATCTTTATACTGTTGGACAAAATGTTTGGCATGCACTTCTTTTTCCAGCAAATCATAGAGGTTCTCGACCTTTACTTTAATTTCCTGAATTCCTTCTTCTACCTCTTCTACCTTCAGCTCTTCAAGGTTTTTATTAAAGTGGAGCAGGGTTTCCTTTAGGGATGCAACCTCTTTCTCTACTTCAATATGATCCAGCATGTATCCTTGACCTTTCATCTCCACGTAACCCGCTTCAAGCTCGGACAACTGTGCAGGCAAAAGATTTTCGCAATCGGTGATCAGTTTCGGAACCGTCTCCATTTTGTAGGAAACATCCTTCATTTCCTGTGCCAGACTAAGGACGATTTCTCTCGCATCCAGATAATTCCCCTGCTCTGTTAAGTCATTGAATTGAACCATTTGTTCAGAGAGCTTATCCAGAATGTTTTCTATGTACTTAGCGGTTTGACCATATGTATGACGATACGCAAGTAACTGCTTTTTACTGTTCCGATATTCTTCTTGAAGAGATTGAATTTCTTCACGATTCTTCTCTTCACTGCCGATCAGTTCATTCAACTCTGTCAGAATTTGCTCGATCTTTTGTTCTGTTTCAGTCAGAACCTTGTCGATTCGGGACAGGGTCTCTTTTGTTTTCGCAAAACGAAATTTATCGGTGTACTCTTCTGCATCAAATAGTAGTTCTTCAACATCAGGAAGCTGCACAGCAACAATCTCATCCCATCCTTGTCTCCAACCGTCAAACAATTCTTCTGTTTGACCCGTCATATTCAGTTGCTTCACTTTGGAGAGTTCGTCTGAAACCGGCTTGTTCATAATATCTATTTTCCAAGCTTCATAGCGATCAATTTCAGCGTAATATTTTTTTCTAGAGATAAATCCGATAAGGAATACGATTAAGATAAGTATTATTCCAGCGATGACGTATTGCATCTTAAGCCCCCTGTTCAACTATTCAGTAGACATCTATATCAATTTGAATGTTCATTGTTTCATTAATAAATTCTCATTGTTATAATGATACCATGTTAACGACAATTTTTGACTATTAATTTCTAATTTTTCAGTGATAAAAAGTCATTTTCAGCAATTTCAAGGGAAAATTGACTTTTTTATATGTATTTTTAATATTACTTTTAATTATTCAGGCTGTTTTCGTAAACATCGTGGTTATTTTAACCATAAGCGAGTAGTAGTTGATTTCCGTTACAGGATGCTCGCTTTCCGCGGGGCGGGCGGTGAGCCTCCTCGGCTGCGCCTGCGGGGTCTCACCTGTCCCGCTATTCCCGCAGGAGTCGAGCACCTTCCACTACAATCAACTTAATGTTTAACTTTTTCTCTCAAGAAACTAGTTTAAGCACAACATTCATCAAGAAATAGCGAATCATTAATATAATGTGAAGGAATGAACCCTTTGGTTAACACAGATATTTTTATACTAAAAAACAAGGAAGTGATGTCTTTTGGTGAAGGTGGACGGACATATTCATACCCCTTTTTGTCCCCATGGAAGTGACGATACATTTGAGATGTATATCGAGAGAGCGCTCTCCCTATATTATTCTGATATAACATTTACGGAGCATGCGCCACTTCCCCAGGGCTTTGAAGATACAACCCCGGACAAGGATAGCGGAATGGATCCATCGCATCTTTTGGAATATTTTCAAACTCTGGATCTCCTTAAGGAGAAATATAAAGATAGAATCACGATTCGGTCAGGATTAGAGGTCGATTACATTGCAGGCTTTGAAAAAGAAACAGCCGAATTTTTAAATACTTACGGAACTCGATTGGATGATAGTATTCTTTCCGTCCATTTTTTACAACATGAGGGAAAGTGGGATTGCCTGGACTTCAGTCCTGATGTTTTCCAATCTATGATTGATTATTACGGATCCGTCGATGCGATTTACGAACGCTATTATGATACGGTAGTAAAGTCGATCAGGGCTGATTTGGGTCCCTTTAAGCCAAAGCGTATCGGTCATATGACCCTCGTGAAGAAATTCCAGCAGCTGTATCCTGCCTCTCATGCTTTTTCTGATAAAACCTCTTTAATTTTAAGAGAGATGGCAGAGAGGAATTTGGAGTTGGACTATAATGGGGCAGGCCTGATGAAGCCCTACTGTGGTGAACCCTATCCACCAACTGATATCATTCAACAAGCCCTTTCCTTAGGAATCAAAACCGTGTATGGGTCCGATGCCCATACAGCCGCAGGTGTCGGTCAAGGCAGAGCGGAGATGCAAGGATAAAAACAAAGAACTCTTCTATTAACTGCGAAGAGTTCTTTTGTGGCTTTTACCTGCTTAGATAATAAGTTCTTTCTTCATGATTTCCTTCGCTTCGGAAACAAGAAGTAAATCAATCCATTGATCAATATTTTTATAGTATTGATCGATAAAATAATATTCCTGTGGGAACATTTGCCACACTTCCCTTAATTGCTGGCTATTGAGAAACGGCATTGTCAGCATGGATTTGAGCTGAATCACCAAAAAGCTTACAGGCTGTTTCTTCAGAGCATGATCTTTCATCCCCTGTTCAAATAATCGCTTCATATAATGTCGTTCTTTCATTAAGTAGGAAGAAATGATTTCACGCACAACCTGCGAATCAATCGAAACTTCCCTCCAGATGAACCTGGATAATTGGTGATGTTCACTTTGGAATTTCAAGATTTTATACACTGCCCGCTTCAAGCATAAATCTGCACTAACATAGTTCAAGGCTTCCACTTCTTCCTGAAGAAAACGCAGATACTGTTCAAAGAAATGAGTGAAGCATGCTTCCAGCACACCCTGCTTCCCTTTAAAATAATAGGAAATGGTAGCGGGGTTAACATTCGCTCTTTTTGCTATATCCCGGACAGAGGTCCCATCAAAGCCATGATCATAAAACAAATACACGGCTGCTTGAAAAATGGCTTCTTTCGTCGTAATGGAAGTATCTAGTTTTTTCATATTTCCCCTTCTTTCAAATATGATAGGCGTATGAAAAAAACAGTGACGAGGATTCACTATATTAAAAATCTTTTGATAAAAAAATCTTAATCATTGAAGGTTTGGATGAATTATGCTAAAAATGGTTCAATAGATGTTTCTATTATAGTTTGTTTACTCAAAGAATTCGTGTTTTCATGTGGATTTCCTTTAAGTATTTCTCGACAGTATTTGTTGTTTAGAGGGCTCAAGGGAACAACCGGACATGAAATAACGCACATTTTGTAGAATTGGGGGAGTTGTTGGTGTTTAAAGCAGAAAAATATCAAGGTACAAAGGAACAGGGCTTTGGTCTTGTAACGAAACAACTGAAAGCTTTATTAGAAGGCGAACCAAACCAAATCGCGAATCTAAGTAATGCTTCTGCCCTTTTAAATCAATTTATGGACCGTATTAACTGGGTAGGATTCTATTTATATGAAGAAGAAAGCAATCAATTGGTGTTAGGACCATTCCAGGGACTGCCTGCATGCGTAAGGATCCCACTTGGCCGAGGGGTTTGCGGTACATCTGCAAGCGAACAAAAAACACTTTTGATCGATGATGTTCATCAATTCCCCGGACACATCGCATGTGATGCAGCCTCTCAATCAGAGATTGTCATTCCCCTTGTGAAAGAGGGAAAGCTCATCGGGGTGCTTGATATTGATAGTCCGGAAAAAGCCAGATTTGACGAAGAGGATCAGAAATACTTAGAGATCTTTGTGGATGAGCTTTTACGCCACTTATAAATTTTTCAAAAAAAGGAAGGAACCGCAAAATGGGTTCCTTCCTTTTTTCCTTATGCCTTATTCAACGCCTGTGATAAATCATTCCATATATCCTCCGGTGCTTCCAACCCTACGGAAAGCCTTAGGAGCGTGTCACTAATTCCCATGCTTTTTCTCGACTCCTCGGGTACGACTGCATGAGTCATGGTTGCCGGATGCTGGATTAATGTTTCTGCATCCCCCAGACTTACGGCAATCTTGATCATCTCCAGATCATCCATAAGCTTCTGGGCCTCTTCTTTCGAACCTTTTATCGTAAAGGAAATCATTCCTCCGGCTTTTTTCATTTGTTTCTTCATGACCTTATGCTGCGGGTGATTGGAATGCCCCGGGTAGATGACGGTTTCTATTGCCGGGTGCTCGGCTAATAGATCCGCAATCTTCTCAGCACTTTCACAGTGACGATCCATTCGCACGGCCAATGTTTTTAACCCTCGCAATAATAACCATGCATCAAAGGGAGAAATGATTCCTCCAATATCCTTCTGAGTCGTCATGCGAATTTCCGCCATCTTCTCCTCTGATCCCACAACAAGCCCCGCGACCACATCTCCATGACCTCCGATGTACTTCGTCGCGCTATGGATGACAATATCGCATCCCAGTTCCAATGGTCGTTGTAAGTATGGAGAGCAGAATGTATTATCGACCACTACAGGAATCCCTTTTTCACGGGCTACCTTCACGACTAGCTCAAGATCAATTAACTGCATAGTCGGATTGATTGGTGTTTCTACATAAATACAGCTCGTTTGTTCTGTGATTTTCTCCCGGATTTCCTCTTCTGTACTCATGGAAGAAAAGTCATGTTGAATGGCAAATTTCTCTTGAAGCAGCTGAAGTAAACCGAACGTACAGCCATAAACCCCTTGGGAGCATAGGATATGATCTCCTGATTTGGTCAAGGAGAATAACACGGCAGATACAGCTGCCATACCGGAACCAAAGGCAAGGGCAGACCCGCCTCCCTCTAACGATGCCATTCTGTCTTCCAGAATCGATACTGTCGGATTTCCCAATCTTGAATATATATATCCTTCCTCTTCACCGGCAAATCGATTTTCCCCTTGTTTCGCATTTGCAAAGGTATAAGTAGAAGTTTGATATAAAGGTGGCGCTAAACTATCAAAATGCTGAGATGATGCATAACCCTCATGAATCACCCTTGTTTCAAAACGCTTCTCTTCTTTCATACAGTATTCCTCCCAGTATTCCCTTTAAGTCTAAGTAACTACTATTCTAGAATATGATAACCACGACAAAAAAGAAAGCGGTTACACTAAAGTGGTAAAGGGAAATGGCCAAAAAGAAGAACCCGGAAGAGTCATGTCGGCTCCGGGTTCCTGAACACTATCATTCCATGATGATTCTATCACAATCTTTCACAACCTGATTCTTACCATTATCTTTCGCATGGTAGAGTGCTTCATCTGCTTTCTTCACTAATTCCTTTACAGACTTAGGGCACTGGTCGTCCCTTACTCTCCAAGTGGATAAGCCACAGGACAGCGTCACTGAAGGATCTGTATTCACAGGAATTTCTTCGATAATGCGTTGAGCAATTTCAGAACCAGCCTCATGATCAAGAGAAGGCAGATAGACCGCTAATTCTTCCCCTCCCCACCTGGCAACAAATCCATGATGACTGACGATTCCTTTAATCAGGTTCGCCACCCCGATAATGACTTCATCACCAATTTGATGACCGTAATTATCATTAATCGCCTTGAAATCATCTATATCGATCAACAGCAAGGTTCCCATTGAATCCTTATTCATCGAAGATTCCATTTCTTCATCAAGATAATTCCGTGCGAATAATTTGGTCATATGATCGGTAATGACCATATGCTCGAGTTTCTCACGAAGGGTTGCATTGGTGATCGCCAAGGTCGAATGATGGATAAACGACTGAAGCAGCTTGTACATATCAAATGAAAACATGTACGGTTCTTTATGTAACACTATGCAAAACCCCAGCAGGGCTTCATTTTGAATCATTGGCACAGCCATGACGGAAGGAAAGACCACACCCATATCAAATCGATCGCTTACATCACCTAAAAAGATGGCATCCCGTTCCTTCTCGATTCTCGCCTTTACATAAGAGATATACTTTTCACCTTCTTGTTCAAAAAAAACAGAAGAGCTTTCTTCCAGGATTCTGTATTCCCCTTTTTGAACAAGAACAAATCCGATGGCTGATGCTTGAAAGGATCGTTGAATCTGTTTCTTTAAAAACAGGACCGTATCCGTTAATCGTAAATTCAAATTTAACTGATGGGACGTTTCATTAATAAGCTGCAAATCGGTAATGAGCCTTTTGGATTGTTCATAAAGTTTGGCATTTTCAAGGGCATTCCCTGCCGTATAGGCAAGTAAGCGAATGAATTCGATCTTCTGTTCCGTAAAAGTGAAATGGGCCTTTGACTTCACTTCAAGAACGCCATAGATCCCCTGTTTTCCTTTTAAAGGGGCATACAGGACATCCTTTTCCTTCACTTCGATACTCCCATTGACAAATGCCTGCATGGCAGACTCATTGGCACGATCAAAATCAAAGTTTTTAATGGGGAGTGTCCCGAATTCATACCGGTCGTTAGACAATAATAAGTGGAATTCATCGATTGGAAACACCTGCTTCAACGTTTCAATGATCTGCACGAGAAGCGTATGAACATCCCTGGTCGAGTGAAAGATCTCCGTTACTTTAAATAATTCCCTGTACCGTTTTTCATCATCGAGCACGGTCTGGATTCCATCTGTATGCTGTAAAAATTGATTGCTGGCTTCCCAAAAGGACTGGAGCCAGCTATCGTCTGCCTCTTCTTTGCGATCATCCCTCTTTACTAAAAGAATCGCCAGAGGACTTCCATCTTTATTCGTAAAGTGAAAACGGATGGTGAAATCATCCTCTTCCTCAACCATAACAGGACGAACCATGTATTTCTCCTTAGTTTCAGCAAGCGTAAGGGGAACATCCTCATTGTCACTGGGGTGATATAAGAAATAGGCAGACTCGCTATAAAAATATAAAAATGCCCGATCAATATCAAGGCAGTCTTTAATCATGGTCAGCCACTTTTGCAAATGAGCAGAATGCCCCAATTCAACTGACATTTCTTCATAGATTAAATCAAACAGCTTTGACTTATATTCAAGCAAAGAATTATGAACAACGTACATTTTTCTCACCCACACCTGAAAGGTTTGTGAAACTATTAACATCATTGACCTTGAGCCAGCACCAGATCTTCTTGTAATACCACGAGCCATAGGGACTTATCTGCCGATAAAGAATGGACTTCCACAGGATCAGCTTTTTGACCTGTCCAATCCAGAGAAATCGGGTCTTTGTTCTCTTTAAAGGAAACATCTATCACATGCTTATTCTCCTCATGTTTAAAAGGTTGTTTACTGGAGATCACCGAAGAAGGAGCATCCTTCTTCTCTTGTAAAACCTCTAAAGAGTTCGAAAATAACACCCATTGTTTCTTATCTAATTGGACCCAAATTCCATCTTTATCTTTGGTGAGTCCTATCTTTTTCACTCTTTTCTGTAACGACACACTATGTAATACCTTAAAATAATACTGATTGCTTCTATCAAGTTCATATATAATAAGGACAGGCTGATCTTGAGCCATCTTTGCTACAGCGATGACGGGGTTCTGCTCTCTATTTCCTGCAGTTAATACCTCCGCATGGATCGATTGCCCGGACTCATCCACTCTTTCCGGGGAATCGGAAGAATAAACAAACCCTCCGAAAACAACCAGGACGCATAGACCGATCAATACAAATCGAAGGGTCTTTTCTCTTTTTGATTCTTTCAACGACATTCACCTATTCAACATATTTTCCAACTTTTATTATATCACAAGAAATGACTTTTGGACTATTTTGTTTAGAGAACAACACTCGCAAGAATCTATGAAATCCGTTCATCTTAAAATACTCCCTTGACTTCTAGTCTCTCCCGTCATATAATATTCTTTGTGTAAAATAATGCAGCTTCAGTGAAGTCCTTTATGTTCGTATTTTGTTCCTCTACATATTGAGGTGTATCTTGTAACCCTCTGCTGCTAGGGCGAAGGTACATGAAAACAAAATGCACATAATTGTTTATTCACAGGTGTTTTTATTTTACAACAAAATAAAAACAATAAAGGAGGAGTCATTCATGGCTCGATATACTGGCCCAAGCTGGAAATTATCTCGTCGTCTTGGAATCTCTCTAAGCGGAACGGGTAAAGAATTAGAAAAGCGTCCTTACGCTCCTGGACAACATGGTCCTAACCAACGTAAAAAAATCTCTGAGTACGGTTTACAACTTCAAGAGAAGCAAAAACTTCGTCACATGTACGGAGTAACTGAGCGTCAATTCCGTAACCTATTTGACCAAGCTGGCAAATTACAAGGTAAACACGGTGAAAACTTCATGGCGCTACTTGAGTGCCGCCTGGATAACGTTGTTTATCGTTTAGGTCTTGCTCGTACTCGTCGTCAAGCACGTCAACTTGTTAACCACGGTCACGTTACAGTGAACGGATCTCGCGTAGACATCCCTTCATTCCGCGTACTTCCTGGTCAAACAATCTCAGTTCGTGAAAAATCACGTAACTTTGACATCATCAAAGAAGCGATGGAAGTGAACAGCTTTGTTCCTGAATTCCTAACTTTCGATGCTGACAAATTAGAAGGTACTTTCACACGCGTTCCTGAACGTTCTGAATTACCTGCTGAAATCAATGAAGCTCTTATCGTTGAGTTCTACTCTCGTTAATCTTTGCAAGAAAAACACTGTCCATTTTATGGGCAGTGTTTTTTTGTGTTCAAATCTGGAACCACAACAAAAGTACGGTACCCGCTCCACAAAAGAGAAACGGATACCGCACTGTCAGATTCAATACTAGTATTATACGTACTGAATTCTAAAATATTTCTTCTTTCCGCGGCGAATGATGGTAAATTGTCCTTCGATCATATCTTTTTCATCCATCACATGTTGAAGGTCTGTTACACGTTCACCGTTAAGGTATACTGCACCATTTCCGACATCTTCACGAGCCTGTCGCTTGGATGGTGAGATTTTTGCATTTACAAGAAGGTCGATCAATCCGATCTCTTCTCCTTTAGCCTGTTCGAATGATGGAACATCTTTGAATCCTTCCAGAATTTCAGAAGCCGATAAAGATTTGATCTCACCACTGAATAATGCTTGGGTGATGCGGATGGCTTGATCAAGAGCTTCTTCACCATGAATCAGTTTTGTCATTTCTTCAGCCAGTGCCTTTTGCGCCTTACGAAGATGAGGTTCCGTTTCAACAGATTGTGCCAGAGCATCAATCTCTTCGTGTGAAAGGAATGTAAAGTATTTCAGGTATTTCACGACATCTGCATCGGCCGCGTTGATCCAGAACTGGTAGAACTCGTAAGGAGACGTCTTCTTCGGATCCAACCAAATTGCTCCACTTTCGGTTTTACCGAATTTACTTCCATCTGCTTTCGTTACAAGGGGAATCGTGAAACCGAACGCCTTCGTTTCTTCTTCATGGGTACGTCTGATCAGCTCAAGGCCAGTCGTGATATTCCCCCACTGATCACTGCCTCCGATTTGAAGCTTACAATTATAGTTGTCGTATAAATGATTGAAGTCCAGTGCCTGCAGAATGGTGTACGTAAATTCAGTGAACGAAATACCTGATTCCAGGCGTGACGCGATTGTATCTTTCGCCAGCATGTAATTCACACCCACATGCTTACCGAAATCACGAAGGAAAGTAACGACATCCATCGCTCCGATCCAGTCATAGTTATTCACCATCACTGCACCATTTTCCCCTTCGAAATCAAAGATGCTTTCCAGCTGTACTTTAATGCTCGCCACATTCCCCTGAATCGCTTCAATTGTCTGCAGTTTACGCTCTTCATTTTTACCGCTCGGATCACCGATCAATCCGGTTGCCCCTCCCACTAGTACAAGTGGACGATGTCCTTGATTCTGGAAGCGTCGTAATGTTAAAAATGGAAGGAGATGCCCGATATGCATACTGTCTGCTGTCGGATCAATTCCGCAGTAAATGGAGATACTCTCTTTATTCAACAGGTCCTTCAACCCTTCAGCGTCCGTTTGCTGATACGTGATTCCACGCCATTCCAAGTCCTTTATCAAATCCATGTTTTTTCCTCCTTTTTTGTAAAACAAGACAACAAAAAAGTCCCTGCATAAATGCAGGGACGCTGTCGCGCGGTACCACCCAAATTAAGGAATTACATCCTTCACTCATTAAAGATAACGGCTTTAACCGTTTGCTGCTACTAAAGGTTCACAGCAAAAGCTCCAGGATGTAATTCATCTGCCATTTGTGTCAGTTCACAGCAACCACTGACTCTCTTTATAACAGGGAAGGCAGACTACTTGTTCCTCTCATTGCGATCACACGTTCATTTTTTTGTAAGTAAATCCGACTGTAAGTCAGATTGTCATTCTATTCGTTATATAAGGTTTTTACCATATTCTCAAATAATAGTCAACTAAATGCCTGATAAAAGACCCTTTTCTTTGACTTTTTACGACAGCCTTCCTGTAAATATGCTATAATGGGAATGTTCTGGGGGGAATGATTATATGAAGGAAAAATGGAACATATTACTCGAAAAACTAGATCCTGCAATCAGGTTCTTTTCAAATACTGGAGTTCAAAAACGAGCAAGAATTACATACGGAGTATTTTGGAACCTATCCTTAATCCTTGTCGTACTATTTGTATTAGGTTTTGTATTTGCAGGTGGAGTCGGAGCGGGATATTTCGCTTCTCTCGTGAAGGAAGAACCGATACGTCCTTATGACCAAATGAAAAAGGATATTTACAACTACGAAGAAACGTCGAAGCTTTACTTCGCCAATGATGTATATTTGGGGAAATTCCGAACAGACTTAGAGCGCGAAGAAGTGAAGCTTAAAGATGTTTCAGAAGATCTGCGAAATGCTGTTATTGCCACGGAAGATGAATACTTCAAAGAACATAACGGTGTCGTACCCAAAGCGATCATGCGTGCCGTACTTCAGGAATTCACCAATTCCTCCACTCAATCAGGTGGAAGTACACTCACACAACAGCTAATCAAAAACCAAATATTGACGAATGAAGTATCGTTTGAAAGAAAAGCAAAGGAAATACTCCTCGCCCTTCGCTTGGAACGTTTCTTTGAAAAGGACGAAATTCTGGAAGCGTACTTGAATGTAGCGACACTTGGACGTAATTCTTCCGGTCGGAATATCGCCGGGGTCCAATCTGCTGCCCAAGGGATATTCGGAGTGGATGCCAAGGACTTAACCTTGCCTCAATCTGCGTTCATTGCAGGACTTCCACAAGCTCCATTCTCTTACACTCCCTTTACGAATAGTGGAGAAATGAAAGAGAACCTGGAAGCCGGAATGAGCCGTAAAGACACAGTACTCTACAGAATGCACCGAGAAGGATATATTACAAAGAAAGAGTACGATGAAGCCGTTGCTTATGATCTATCCAAAGATTTCATCAAGCCTAAACCATCACCGAGTGAACAGTATCCTTGGCTGACTGCCGAACTTGAAAGCAGGGCAGTGGATATCATGACGGATGTACTTGCCGAAAAAGACGGCTATTCAAAACAGGATCTTGAAAATAATGATGAACTGGAAGAAAAGTACCGAACGCTCGCGGACCGCAATGTCCGTCAAAGCGGCTATCAGATTCACTCAACCATCAATAAAAAAATCTATGATCAAATGCAAAAGACTAAAGATGCTTACGAAATGTATGGACCTTCCAAATATGTATCAGCAACTGACCCTGAAACAGGAGAAGAAGTGGAAGTACAGGAACCGGTTCAGGTCGGAGCGATCATGATTGAAAATAAAACGGGACGCATCATCAGTTTCATCGGCGGACGTGACTTTAAAACAGAACAAATCAACCACGCCACCCAGTCCCTGAGATCGAACGGTTCTACCATGAAGCCATTACTTGCTTATGCACCGGCACTGGAATACGGATACATTTCACCTGGATCCCCTATTCCTGACGTTGGTGTAAACATCAATGGCTGGACGCCTGAAAACTACTCGCTTAATGAACGTGGACTTTTCCCTGCAAGACATGCACTGGCAGAATCATTGAACTTACCTGCTGTAAGAACATATGCCAATATCTATAACCGAAATCCATTTAAAGAATTCCTTTTGAAAATGGGCTTTTCATCACTAACCAGCCGATATGATAATAACCTGTCACTTGCACTCGGAGCCACTACAAGTGGTGTAACAGTCGAAGAAAATGTAAATGCCTATACTACTTTTGCAAATGGCGGGAAATTCATAGATGCCTATATGATCGATAAAATTGTCGATCAAGATGGCAATGTGGTATTCGAACATAAAGTAGAACCGGTGGATGTATTCAGTCCGCAGACTGCTTACCTTGCCATCGATATGATGAGAGATACCCTGGATCATTCACTAGGTACGGGACGTTATGCGAAGAAATTCCTGAACTTTGGTTCTGACTGGGCCGGGAAATCCGGAACGAGTCAGGAATACAAGGATCACTGGTTTGTCGCATCCAATCCGAGCATTACATTCGGAACCTGGTTCGGATATGACACACCTTCTTCTTTAAATACACCGGGATCCCGGGCACAGTATGGACATTATGGATTACGTAATATCCGTTTATGGTCCTACTTATTGAATGACACGAGGGACTTGGCTCCTGAGCTGATTGATCCCGATGCACAATTCCAGCAGCCGGAAGGTGTTGTAAGAAGATCCTTCTGCTCGATTTCGGGATTGCTGCCATCAGAAGCATGCAGTCAGGCCGGGTTAGTGAAAAGTGACTTATTCAACGCTAAATATGTACCGACCAAAACAGATGACAGCTTACTCATGAGCCGCTATGTCATGGTAAACGGAAAGAAATATCTAGCTCTGCCTAATACGCCGGAAGAATTTTCACAGCCGGGAGTGATCTTGAATCCTGACTTTGTGAAGAATGTATTTGGTTCTGTACCTGGAGATCCAAACAAACTTATTCCGGAAGGTGACAATCGATTCAAAAATGTTCTGATTGCAGAAAACAAAATTTCAGACGATGGAGCAGCTCCAGGGACGGTAAGAGCAAGTGCCAATGGTAATACCATCACTTGGACCCCTTCTGCAAGCGGAGATGTCGTTGGATATCGTGTATATAGTAAATCAGGCGGCAAAGTCGGCAGTGTCAAGTCTGGCGGGAGTTATTCAGTTTCCGTTGGAAATGGTGATTTCTATGTGGTTGCCGTTGATGTAGCCGGAAAACAATCTGCATCTTCCAACACTGTACAAATCGGAAAACCAGAGCCAAAACCGGAACCGAAGCCTGAGAAGCCGGCAACGGATCCGAAACCGCCTGGTGATAAACCGGCCGATCCACCCCCTAAACCAGACAAGCCTGAGCCACCACCACCAGCTGATGATGGCGGCGGTGATGGCGGAGGCGGTGACGATGGAGGCGGAACCGAGCCACCTGCTGAGCCTGAGCCACCTGCTGAACAGAATTAGATCTCAATATAAAAAACGAGCAAAAGTATTTACTTTTTGCTCGTTTTTTTGTTGAATGCAAATTTCACATCCCTCCAAAAAAGTAATCACAAAAAAACCCCCACTTCACGAGCGGGGGTTCTTCCATCTATTAATCTTCCATTGTACTTAAATCACCGGTAGGCAGGTCTAACTCCCATGCCTTCAACACTCGGCGCATGATTTTTCCGCTTCGTGTTTTCGGCAGCTTGTCTCTGAATTCGATTTCTCTAGGAGCCGCATGGGCAGCCAATCCTTTTTTCACGAATTGACGAATCTCTTCTTTCAGCTCATCTGTCACTTCGTAGCCGTCGCGAAGAGCGATAAACGCTTTGATGATTTCGCCGCGAACCGGATCAGGCTTTCCAATGACACCTGCTTCGGCGACAGCCGGATGTTCTACAAGCTTGCTTTCTACCTCAAACGGACCTACTCGTTCCCCAGACGTCATGATGACATCATCAATCCGGCCCTGGAACCAGAAATAACCGTCTTCATCCATATAAGCTGAATCTCCTGAAACATACCAGTCGCCAGGCATGAAGTATGAGTCATACTTCTGTGGATTATTCCAGATCTGGTTCATCATGGACGGCCAGCCTTTTTTGATCGCTAAGTTCCCCATGCGGTAAGGAGGCACTTCATTTCCTTGATCATCCACAATCGCCGCTTTCACTCCAGGGAATGGTTTCCCCATGGATCCCGGTTTGATTTCCAAGCTCGGATAGTTACAGATCAATTGACCCCCTGTTTCAGTCATCCACCAAGTATCATGGATGCGCAGGTTGAATACTTTCATTCCCCAGCGGACAACCTCAGGGTTTAAAGGCTCTCCTACGCTCAGGATATGACGAAGGGAGCTTAAGTCGAATTGTTTCACTACTTCATCACCGGCACCCATCAACATCCTGAAGGCCGTTGGAGCACTATACCAGACCGTCACTCCATAATCTTCAATCGTTTGATACCAGTTCTCCGGCTTGAAGCGTCCCCCTACAATGACGTTCGAGGCACCTGTCAGCCACGGACCGAAGATTCCATAAGAAGTCCCTGTGACCCAGCCCGGATCCGCTGTGCACCAATACACATCCTCTTCCTGAAGGTCGAGCACCCACTTGGAAGTTTGATAATGTTGGATCATAGCGTTATGGACATGAAGGACCCCTTTTGGTTTACCGGTGGACCCTGATGTATAATGAAGGATCAACCCATCGTTCCGGTCTACCCATTCTACTTGCAGTTTATTGCTCGCTTCAGCAAATTTGGACATAAAGTCAACATGGACATCGTCCTCCTGTACATCTTCCCCAATTAAGAAAACATGCTTTAGGTTCGGAAGTTCACTTACGGGAACCCTTTTCAATAGCTCGGGAGTTGTGATCAGTACCTTTGCTTCACTATCCTCTAAACGATCACGAACGGCTCCCTCCATGAATGCTTCAAACAGTGGACCGACGATGGCACCCAGTTTGATTGCACCTAATACGGAGAAATACAATTCCGGTGATCTCGGCATGAAGATGAAGACACGGTCACCTTTTTCAACATCCCCAAAACGTTTCAATACATTTCCTGCTTTGTTCGACATCTTCTTCATATCAGAGTACGTATATTTTTCATCACGTTCTGCATCTCGGTAATAAAGAGCGACTTTATTTTTCCTGAAAGATACTGCATGTCGGTCGATCGCTTCATGAGCCAGATTGACTCGTCCTGTTTCCGCCCATGAAAATTCTTTTTCGACATCTTTCCAATCAAATGATTCATACGTATTTTCATAGCTTTCAAGATTATAGTTTCCCTTAGTTACTGGTAACGCTTCCACTTTCATATACCGCATCCCCCTTATGTAAGAAATTACAATCTTATTATAGTATAAATTTAATATTTTCTCAATTTTTTAAAAAATCTGCCTAAAAGTACTCTTTGGTGTCTTTCTTATAAAAACTCTTCAAACCCTTGTTCCAGATAGGTATTGCAGAATAATTTCCTTGCTTCAAACGTCTGAAAATTTTGTGAAAGCGCTATACATTTATCAATTTCATGTATAATGGACTTGAGGAATATCTTTAGGTGGTGTCCAGATGAAATTGAAAAAAACCTATAATGCAACAGAATTGAAAACAACAAAGGGAAATATCATTATTGAAGGCCCTATTTCCGCTGAAGAATTAGCCAGGCTTGACTTTCACGAGGACTTGGTCGCTTTCAGACCCCCTGCCCAGCAGCATAAAGCCCTTGTAGAGATTGCGAGTTTACCAGAAGGCCGAATCCTGATTGCGAGAGATAATCATACGATTGTTGGATATGTTACATATTTATATCCAGATCCCCTTGAACGCTGGTCTCAAGGAAAAATGGATAATCTGATCGAGCTTGGAGCAATCGAAGTCATCCCCAAATTCCGCGGGGCTTCCCTCGGAAAGAATCTATTAAAGGTTTCCATGATGGATGATTATATGAATGACTACATCGTCATTACGACTGAATATTATTGGCATTGGGATTTAAAAGGGACTGGCCTGAACGTGTGGGAATATCGTAAAGTGATGGAAAAAATGATGAACGCCGGCGGATTGGAATATTACGCAACGGATGACCCTGAAATCAGTTCCCATCCAGCTAATTGTTTAATGGCGAGAATCGGTACAAGAGTGGATCCGGATTCCATCCAACGATTTGATCAACTGAGGTTTATGAATCGTTTTATGTATTAATGGAATTCTGACAAGTTTTCTAAAGGGGTGGAGAACGTGATTGTAGAAGAAATTATGAAAACGAAAGTCGAAACATTATGTGCAGACGATACCATTGAAACAGCCATAAAATTAATGCGTGAGAAAAAGATCAAGCATATCCCGATTACTAATCGTGATATGGAAGTGATCGGGATCGTGAGTGACCGTGATGTAAAAGATGGGACCCCATCTATTTTTCATGATGAGTCCTCAACCAGTGAATTGCAGAATCCGCTTAAATTGATCATGAAGAAAGATGTGATCACAGGTCATCCTCTGGATTTTGTTGAAGAAGTTGCGGCACTCTTTTATGAGCACCGGATCAGCTGCCTTCCTATTTTGAAGGAAAAGAAGCTCGTCGGAATCATTACTGAAACAGACCTGTTGTACACTCTCATTCAACTGACGGGAGCCCACCAACCCGGCTCTCAAATCGAAGTGAAAGTCCCGCATAAAGCGGGAATACTTTACGAGGTAGCCGGTATCATCAGAAGGAATAACTCCAATATTCAAAGTGTACTCGTGTATCCGGATAAAAAGGACGAACAGTATAAAATCCTTGTGTTCCGAGTAAGAACGATGAATCCGATGAATGTGATCAATGATCTGAAGAAAGAAGGATATGACGTGTTATGGCCAAACATGCCAGGAATCTCATCATGAGCAAGGATGCTGTTTTCATCTATTCAGACGAACTCCTCGGGTATCGGTTCTCTGATGAGCATCCTTTCAATCAAACCCGATTGACCCTGACGATGGACTTACTCAAAGAGGCAAACGCTCTTCAATCAGATGAAATCGTTCCACCACGAATGGCTACCGATGAAGAGCTATTTCTTAATCACGATCCCAACTATGTAAGCGCCGTCAAACGAGCGAGTGTCGGCCAACTCTCTCAAGATCAGGCAGAAGGGTTTGGAATTGGTACAGAAGATACCCCGATGTTTCAAGGAATGCATGAAGCGAGTGCTTATTTGGTAGGCGGGACGTTAACGGCCGTTGATCTTGTCATGACGGGAAAAGCGAAGCATGCCCTCCATCTCGGCGGTGGTCTGCATCATGGTTTCAAAGGAAAAGCATCAGGATTCTGTATTTATAACGACAGTTCGGTGGCGATCCGCTACTTGCAGGAGAAGTACGGGGCACGGGTCCTATACGTCGATACAGATGCTCATCACGGAGATGGCGTTCAGTGGTCCTTTTATGATGATCCCGACGTGTGTACCCTTTCCATCCATGAGACGGGTCGTTACCTCTTTCCAGGGACAGGCAATATTAATGAGCGCGGTCACGGAAAAGGATATGGATATTCGTTCAATATCCCCCTCGATGCCTTTACAGAGGATGAATCGTGGCTCGAAGCTTATGAAACGTCCTTTCGTGAAGTAATTGAATTCTTCAAGCCGGACGTCATATTGACTCAAAACGGGGCAGATGCCCATTATTATGATCCACTCACCCACCTTTCGGCTACCATGAATATATACCGGGAAATCCCACGTATCGCCCATGAGCTTGCTCATGAGTATTGCGATGGTAAATGGATTGCCGTTGGTGGTGGCGGTTATGACATTTGGAGAGTCGTCCCAAGGGCCTGGAGCATGATTTGGATGCAAATGACCGGTCGAATGGACCTTGCCTCTTCTTTCCCTGGGAAATGGACGGAAAGCTGGCAAAGTAAAGCAGGGGTCACCTTGCCAAATGAATGGTGGGATAGACCTGACATTTATAAGCCGATTCCGAGAAAAGGCGAAATCACCGAGAAGAATAAACAAACCGTAGAGAAAGCTCTATACTCCATCCGGCAGCAGCTCAGGCAAAAACCTGGCAGCTAAACAGAAAAGCGGAGGCGGCTCGTTCAGGCCCGACAAGCATAAGGCGAGAACACCGGAAAGGCGTCCTTTGCCTTTTTGGTGTTCTTGACTTATGACCTCGAGGGCCTAGCCGCCGGAGCTGGACAATCGACAAGCGGAGGCGGCTTACTTTAACAAGCATAAGGCAAAAATACGAAAAAAACCAAGGTACTCTCATCCCATTGAGAAGTCCTTGGTTTTTATTGTTCCTCATATGCAGGATCTGTTATGATCACTTCCACACGCCTGTTCTTTTGAAGATTTTCCCTTGTGTCATTAGGTGCAATGGGTCGTGTGTCCCCATATCCGACGGCAATGAAACGCTTCGGATCTAAGTTCTCGGTTTGAACGAGATACCGGATCACACTGCTTGCCCTTGCAGAGGAGAGCTCCCAGTTTGATGGGAACCGATATGTACCGATGGGACGATTATCTGTATGTCCCTCCACTTTCACGAAGTTTGGGATTCTCGATAAGAGATCGCCCACTTTATTTAAGAACGGATAAGCCTCCTCAAGGACCGTTGCTTCACCTGAAGTAAACAGGGCTTGCTCCTGTAGGACCAGCACGACTCCACGCTCGGTTCTTGTGGCCACTACAACGTCACTTAGTTTGTTTTCATTTAAGTAGCTTTGAATATCGGCTAAAAGTTGATTCAACTCTTTATCGGTTCCCTCACTGTTCTGAGGCTGAGTTTTCTCCCTCTCCATTTCAGGCTCAGCAGAGGGATTCTCGAATGGGATGACAGAAGGATAAAACTCGAGTATTTGACGCTGCTGAAAGGAATCAGCGATGGTCCTGAATTTCACGATATCGATTTGAGACATGGAAAATAGTAAAATAAAGAATACGAGAATAAGAGTAATGAGATCAGAAAAGGTTACCATCCATTTCGGTGCACCCGTGGGCTGAGACGCTTGTCTTCGTCTACGCTTCATCGAGTGTTGCCTCCTCTTGTTTCCTGCTGAAGTACATTTCCAGTTCCTCATTGGATAAGAACACTCTTAATTTCTCTTCCAATATTTTTGGATTTTGACCGGATTGTACCCCGACGACACCTTCAATCACGATTTGTTTCATAAACACTTCTTTTTCTGTTTTCATCGCTAATTTGGATGCCATAGGTAAGAAGACAAGATTTGCAAGGATCGATCCATATAGAGTCGTTAATAAGGCGATGGCCATATTAGGCCCTAACGACGCTGGATCATTTAAATTCTTTAACATCAGTACGAGACCGATCAAGGTCCCGATCATCCCCCAGGCAGGCGCATACTCCCCCGCCTTATCCAGTAAACTTTTATTTTTACGATGCCGCTCCTCTAAAGCGATGATCTCGGCATTCATGATATCGACAATCACGTCCTGCTCAATTCCATCGACGGCTAACAGGACTCCTTTACGAATGAAAGGATCCTCTACCTCTTCCACTTCCGCCTCTAATGCGAGAAGACCTTCACGCCTGGCTTTTTCTGAAAGCGTCACAAACGTGCGAATGAGGGCCTGAAGATCGTATTCCTCGTCACGAAAGGATTCTCTCATCACTTTCCCCAATTGCTTCAATTCCTTAATAGAGAAGCTGACCAGCATGGCAGCGACCAAACCGCCTATGACAACAAACATGGACGGCAGATCTATAAAGGAACTGAAGCCTGTAATACCAGCGTTCGTAATGATGGCAAAAGCGACGAATAGAAACCCTACTACAACCCCGATCGGTGTAAGAACATCAAGCTTTTTCATTTTGACTCTCCCTACAAAAATAAGTTCTGTTTGTCTTTATCTTTTATATCGACAAACTTCTTATTTTGTTGAGTTCCGATGTTCGATTCGATGAGGAAGAACTACTGTGGATTCTTCGACCGTTTCTTTGTTCATATATTTCGTTAATAATCTCATCGCCACAGCCCCGATATCATATAAAGGCTGAACAACGGACGTTAACTGTGGTCTAACCATAAGCGCCAGTCTTGTGTTATCAAAACTGATTACTTCAACTTCATCGGGGATGGACACGTTTTGATCCTGAGCACCGTGAACGACTCCAAGAGCCGTCTCGTCATTTCCGACGAATATAGCGGTCGGCTTGTCCGCAAGCTCAGAAAACTTCTGCCATGCTTCAAGTCCTGAATCATATGTGTATTCACCTTCAACAACCAGGTCGTCACTATATTCAACTCCGGCTTTGGCAAGGGCTTCACGATACCCTTCTAATTTAAACTTCATGTTGATTGTATCGTGGAAAGGACCGCTGACAAATCCGATACGCTTATGCCCTTTTTCCAACAATTCCGTAACAGCATCGTAGGAGGCCGCTTTATAGTCGATATTAACGGAAGGAACCTTGTTTGTTTCTTCCACTGCTCCAGCTAATACGATTGGAACCGGGGAACGTTCGAATTCCTGAACATGTTCCTCTGAAATATGCCCGCCAAGGAACAGAATTCCGTCCACTTGTTTACCAAGCATCGTGTTGAGAAGATGAAGTTCCTTCTCCACATTTTGATCCGAGTTACTTAAGATAATATTGTACTTGTACATCGTTGCGATATCTTCGATTCCACGTGCCAATTCAGCATAGAAAATATTAGAGATATCCGGAATGATGACTCCGACCGTTGTTGTTTTCTTACTTGCAAGTCCCCTTGCTACAGCATTCGGACGGTATCCAAGGCGGTCAATGACCTCCAGTACTTTCTTTCTTGTTGCCGGCTTAACATTGGGATTTCCGTTGACCACACGTGAAACGGTTGCCATGGAAACATTTGCTTCTCTTGCTACATCATATATTGTAACGTTCATAGCTAACTCTCCTTTACTCTTCTACTCATTTATTTATCTTATTTTACACTAAATAAACCTAAAGAAAAAAGCGATTACAATAGTTTGTTAAAAAATGCACATATTTATATTCACGTTAGTGTTTTTTTCAATGTATATAGGTTATTTATCTGCAATTACCTTGATAATCATACGACAGTCTCTATATTCGTGCAACGACTCAGCCTTCGTTTGATAAAAAGTTCATTATAGCATGCAGAAATCGCGACGACCAGAATACATGCTTACTGGGTGTAAAGGATGCGTTTCGCCGATATCCTCAATGAAACCCAGATGGTTCACCTGAAATTCACTAATTATTTGGTCCTCATGCTGCTCAAAATAAAAAACACTCCAATTGACAGCAAAAAATCATTTTAAAAATCAAAAACAAAGGGTTGAACCCCATAAATAGGATCCAACCCTTCTCTTTTATATATTATACTTCAATCGTTCTTCCTTTTAGCAGCTCCTGATAGAAATGATCAAATTGATCTAAGTCCATTTGTTGAGCAGAATCGGATAAGGCAACGGCAGGATCAGGATGAACCTCAGCCATTACACCATCTGCACCGATGGCCAGTGCTGCTTTCGCCGTTGGAAGCAACAGATCTCTGCGTCCGGTTGAGTGCGTTACATCCACGAATACTGGCAGATGCGTTTCTTGCTTAAGAATTGGGACAGCTGAAATGTCCAATGTGTTTCTAGTCGCTTTCTCGTACGTGCGAATTCCACGCTCACAAAGGATGATGTCTCCATTTCCTTGTGAAATGATATATTCTGCAGCGTTGATGAATTCATCGATCGTTGCAGCTAAACCGCGTTTAAGCAATACGGGCTTCTTCACTGCTCCTGCTGCTTTTAAAAGCTCGAAGTTTTGCATATTTCTCGCTCCGATTTGAATCACATCGATATATTCCAATGCGGGTTCGATATCGGCAGGATTCACGATTTCACTGACGACAGCCAGATCATATTCATCGGCCACTTTTTTAAGAATTTTTAATCCTTCAATGCCGAGGCCCTGGAAATCATAAGGTGACGTTCTCGGTTTGAACGCTCCGCCTCGAAGCAATTTAAGCCCTTTTGCTTTGACGGCTTTGGCCACTTCTGCCACTTGCTCGTAAGATTCAACCGCACATGGACCGAAAATGAAGTGAGGCTTTCCGTCTCCAATTGAATCTCCGTTGATCGTTACAATCGTATCATCCGGTTTCTTTTTACGGGAAACCAGCAGTGCTTTACGGTGATCATCTTTTTGAAGCTCCAAACCGGCTTTAAAGATTTCTTTAAAAATATGTTCAACGGTCGAATGTTCAAATGGACCATTATTATTTTCTTTGATCAGATTAAGCATGCCTCTTTCTCGAACAGGATCATAGCGGTATACTCCTTGAGTTTCCTTGACACGCCCGATTTCCTGAACTAGTTTAGCACGTTCATTAATGGTGTCTAATAGTTTTAAGTTCATCTCGTCTACTTGTTTTCGTAATTGATCGAGCTCTTGATTACTCACAATACAGCACCCTTTCTTTTTTTATCCTGTTCATACGTAAAAACTGTTATAGTTTTAAGAAAGTATGATACATTTTTGATATTGAAACTTATTATAATAGAACATATCCAAAATGTCACGATAAAATTCTTTATTAATTAGACGCTTTTAAGCGCTAAAGTATTTAGTATTGTATGAGAATAGGCTAAAGTGGGTGAACACTAATTGAAAAATACGCAAAAAATATTTGCATTGGATATCGGAACCCGATCGGTCGTCGGGATTATTTTAGAAGAAATAAACGGAATATTTCAAGTTTCAGATATTTTAGTAGAAGAGCATAAAAAGAGAGCCATGCTGGATGGTCAGATTCATGACGTCCCAGCAGTTGCCGAGGTCATTTTCTCCATTAAAGCACAATTGGAAAAGAAACACGGCCCCCTTCATAAAGTGTGTGTTGCAGCTGCCGGAAGAGCTCTAAAAACCGAAACCGCAGCTTCCACTTTAACTATAAAAGGGAAACCCCTTCTTCAAAAAAACGATATCCTCCATCTCGAATTAAGTGCTGTCCAACAGGCTCAAGCATTGGCTGCAGAGAACGAAAATGATGCGAAGGGCTATCACTATTACTGTGTTGGTTATTCAGTCCTTTTTTACCGTTTGGATGGTGAGGAAATCGGCAGTCTCATCGATCAGCAGGGGGAAGAGGCCACCGTCGAGATTATCGCAACCTTCCTCCCACGTGTCGTGGTTGAATCCTTGATTGCGGCATTGAACCGGGCGGGCCTTGAAATGGATGCCCTGACCTTGGAGCCTATCGCTGCGATTAATGTGCTGATTCCAGAATCCATGAGACGACTCAATGTAGCCCTCGTTGATATCGGAGCAGGAACATCCGATATCGCGATTACCAATCTGGGCACTGTCATTGCCTATGGAATGGTTCCGACAGCCGGCGATGAAATAACAGAAGCCATCAGCAATGAACTATTGCTGGATTTTCCTCTAGCCGAGCAGGCAAAGAGGGAGCTTCAGTCCAGAGAGGAGATTACGGTTACCGATATTCTTGGCTTTGATTCGAGTTTCCCAGCACTGGAGGTTGTTGAAAGAATTGGTCCAGCTGTAAATCGTTTAGCCGGGGAGATTTCCAAGGAGATTCTCCGGTTGAACAATGGAAAGCCTCCACAAGCCGTCATGCTTGTAGGAGGAGGAAGCTTAACACCTGAGCTGCCGGGCAAATTAGCCTCATCCTTACAACTTCCACACAACCGGGTCGCAGTAAGAGGCGTGGAAGCGATTCAGAATATAACCATATTGGATGAAGTTACGAAAGGACCAGAGCTCGTTACACCTATCGGAATCGCCATTGCAGCTAAACAGACACCGGTCCAATACGTCACAGCCCACGTGAACAATCAGCCGGTCCGATTATTTGAAGTAAAGGACTTAACAGTCGGGGACTGTATTTTGGCCGCAGGCTTAAAACTGAGTAAATGGCATGGGGTTCCGGGTAATGGTTTCTTTGTAACAGTCAATGGTCAAGATATAACCTTACCAGGAGGTCATGGTCAGGCACCTCTTATTGAAAAAAATGGTCAGCCCAGTGCACTGGACGAAAAAATCAACCATAACGATATGATCACTGTTCACAAAGGAGAGAACGGGACTTCACCACGTGTAACGATTGGAGATCTATTAGACACCTCTTCTAAACAGATTGTGATAGATGAGAACCCTTTTTTACTAGCTCCACTCGTCTACAGAAACGATCAACCTGCATCTCTTGAGGAAATCATTCAGGACCGTGATTCTATCCGGATCGAATTAATGGAATCACTCTTCGACGTGTTAAAGCATTCAGGGTATGAAGAATGGTTAGAAAGCACTAAGCCCTATCGTATTTCCATCAATGGGAAAGACACCTTCTTCCCTGCTTATAGTGGAAAGCTGTTCATCAACGGTTTTGAGGCAAAGCTTTCATCAAAGATTCAACAGGGCGATATCATTTCACATAAACCAGGCTTTACTCCAACGGTAAAGGAGCTTCTCGCCAAGAAACAGCTCACCACAGGGGCTACTATCACTATTACTTTTAACGGAAAGAAAGTAGAGCTTATGAAAGAGAGCAGCCGTGTTTATCGCAATGGGAATAGACTTGAAATGGATGATCATTTATTTGCGGGGGATTCGATTGAAATGGAAGAACAACAAATAAGCTCATTTATTTTCCAGGACTTATTTAACACTGTGGAAATCAACATGCCTTCTCATGCTAACGGGAGCTTCGTGCTTTTGAAAAACGGAGAGGAAACCACCTTTTATGAAGAAATTCAACAGGGGGATGAACTCGAAATCGTCTGGCCTCAGTCCACACGCTGAATGAAAGAATAGCAGACAGCAAAAAAACTGGCATTTACGCCAGTTTTTTTGTTTATGATCCAACTTGTCCAGGTACGCTGCTCGTACGATTCGTTGGATGGATATTGTTGTTGTTATCGTTCGCAGCTGTTGAACTCGTTGAAGTCTGTGAGCTGTTTACTGAAGAAGTCGTGTCGCCTGTCACTTCATCACTTGCTTCTTTCACTTTACCGCCTATATCCTTCAATTCCTCTGCCGCTTCCTTTGTTGTAGCGATAATTTCTGAAGAATCTTCCTTTACTTGATTCACTTGATCGATTACATCATCATTCACCTTTTCATAAAGGTTCTGTGCGTCGTTGATCGCATCCTTTAATACAGTGGAAGCCGTTTTAAGGCGATCCTGCCAGTCGTTCATAACTCCCGATGGATTCTCCCTTACCTTTGCCACCATCCCCATTGTGGAGTCCTTCACATTGGTTGTTCTGGACGAAACTCTTTTTCTCGTTGTTTTATCAAGCATAGCCAGTGCGCCGCCTACTACAGCTCCCACTACCATGCCTTTTAATAACTTACCGTTCTTCTCACCGGAAGTGCCGTTCATTGCAGTCGTATTTGTCGTATTACTTGTTTGAGTATTATAAGGTACAGTCTGTGTCATGAATCGTTCCTCCTAATTTACTTTAAATAAATTTTATTCTTATAGAGTAAATTCCCTCTATGACAGAAAATAAACACTTGGGAGGGAATTACCAAAAATTATTAGAAATCCCCTTTCGAAATCATCAATCAGCGCAAATAAAAAAGAACCCTGTAAAACAGAGTCCTTTTCACTTCTACAACTTATTCAATTCATTCTCAGTAATATTCCAATGTGAAGCATTCCAGCCCGGTTTTCCTTCAATAAATAAGAAGGCTTGGGGTGATTCATGCTTGATGCCGTATTTTTCGGCAATATGATTGGATAGCTCCCTTGACTCTTGAACGGCTAAATAGTAGCCGTCTTCCTCTTCATGCTTGTTCAAGAAGGACTGGTATTCGTTGAAAGCATTTGAGCTCACCGGGCAGGTTAAGCTGTGCTTCATAAAAAAGAAGCGGGAATTCGTTTCGGAAAGCTGTTCAAACTCTTGAACGGTTTCAATCTTTTGCATATCATTCATACTCCTTTACATAAAAATGTGCATTATTAGATAGCCGGAGACAGACGTGCCTCTTAGCATTTTTATTCCAACAAAAAAACGGTGAAGTAATCATATCACTTCACCGCCCTTGGAATCAATTATTATTGATTGTATGTTTTTTCAGTTTCGTCAAATGCCTTTTTTGTTTCTTCGAGCTTTTGATTCACATCTTCTGTTTCTTCCACAGGTGTTGTATCACCCACAGCAACAGCTTGAAGTTCATCGTTTGTTTCTTGTAGCTCGTTATTATTTGAGCGGTATGTTTTCAGCTTTCCAACGACATTGTTGGATTGCTCCTGTACTGATTTTGAAAGTGCAGATGATTTTTCTTTTGCTACTGCAGCAAGCTCATTGCTCTTTTCTACAGCCGTGTCTTTCCACTGACCTGTCTTTTCTTTCAGCACGCCAGCCTGCTCATTGATATCATGGCGAAGGTCTTTACCGGATTTAGGAGCCAGAAGAAGAGCTGATGCCGCCCCTACGATTCCTCCGATCAGTGTTCCGATCATGAAGTCCTTTGAATTGATGTTGTTGCTGTCGTTTGTTTGGTTCTGGTTTTGGTTCTGATTTTGATTGTACTGTTGTGTCATGTTTAAAATTCCCCTCTCTAATTGTTATAAGATCTTGCTCTTTTAATCAATTTTTCTCGAGATCGAACTTCTTTAGATGCTTGGTTTTGAACAGCTGCATCAGGGTGACTTGGCTGTTTTTCCTGTTTTTGTTTCCATTTGTCCTTTAACTCGATAAAGGCATTTCCCCACTGAACCACCTGTGATATCTTCCCTTGATTGCGTTCAAGTTCAGTTGAAATGGAAGTACTTACTTTCTTAACCGAGTTATTAAGGTTCTGGATGGAATGCCCTACATCTCTTACTGCATAAACAACAGTGTTCAGATCCTCAGATTTCTTCTGGATATCCTCAGCTAATAAATTTGTTTTATGTAGTAATTCAGTAGACTCTTTGGTTACTCCCTGAAGCTGACTCTCTAGACCCGTCAATGTCGTCGAAACACTGTCAAGGGTAGAACCTAAAGACTTCAAGGTCTTCATGACACTCATTACTAGAATAAAAAATGCAACTGCTATCACAGCCACGCTTAGATAAAGAATGATTTCCATATGCCACACCTCCATGTATAGAGATTCTTTACCCTTATCATAAACAAATAAACATTATACTAGTATTTCTTCTTTTCCCTTGAATTCTCCTGCATGAAAAAATAAAAATATTTCTTGTTTTAGCATTTCTCATTTTGTTTCTTTCATCCATTAATAAATGTTTTAGGGTACAATAAAATGGACTATATAAAAGGGGGAAGATGACTTGAAAGACCCACGCATAGAAAAACTGGCAAAAAATTTAATTCAATATTCAGTTCAGTTACAACCTGGAGAGAAAGTATTGATCGAAAACTTCGGTTTGCAGCGGGAACTGGTGACGGCACTCGTAAAAGAAGCATATGCAGCCGGGGGATATCCTTTTGTATCCATCAAGGATCACGCAGTCGACCGCGCATTATTGATGGGGGCACAAGAAGAACAATACAATATGATCGCAAGCTTCGAGGCGAATGTCATGGAGCAGGTGGATGCGTATATCGGTTTGCGTGCAGGTGATAATATAAGCGAGCAATCGGATGTACCTGACGAAAAGATTAAGATCCATGGAAATACAATCGGTAAAAAAGTACATAGAGAAATTCGCGTCCCTAAGAAAAAATGGGTCGTACTGCGCTATCCGACTTCGTCCATGGCACAGCTTGCCAATATGAGTACAGAAGGCTTCGAAGACTTCTACTTCGATGTCTGCAACCTGGACTACAGCAAAATGGACAAAGCCATGGATAACCTGGTTGAGCTCATGAACCATACGGATAAAGTCCGCCTTGTCGGAGAAGGGACGGACCTTACATTCTCAATCAAGGACATTCCTGCAGTGAAATGTGCGGGACGCCTGAACATTCCCGATGGAGAAGTATACAGTGCACCTGTAAAGGATTCAGTAAATGGAATCATTTCCTACAATACACCGTCACCTTATAATGGATTTACCTTCGAAAACGTAAAATTGACATTCAAAGAAGGTAAGATTGTAGAAGCCACTGCAAACGATACAGACCGAATCAACAAAATCTTTGATACGGATGAAGGGGCAAGGTACGTAGGTGAATTCGCCATTGGTGTGAATCCATACATCCAGCATCCGATGCAGGATATCCTCTTTGACGAAAAGATTGATGGCAGCTTCCACTTTACACCTGGCGAATGCTACGAAGAAGCGTACAATGGAAACCACTCGAACATTCACTGGGATATGGTGATGATTCAGCGTCCTGAGTACGGCGGTGGTGAAATCTATTTCGATGATGTATTGATTCGAAAAGACGGACGATTTGTCATTGAAGAACTTGAAGTGCTGAATCCTGAGAATTTGAAGTAAGACTGAAAAGTCACCGTCATGATTCATGACGGTGACTTTTTTGTCTGAGGGTGAAAGAAAGAAAAATCCGGCTCCCTAAAGAACCGGTTTTTTCCACATTAATTTTCTGCTACCTGTTCCTTCAGCGTTTTTTCATACGCTTGTTGGAACTTTTGTACATCTCCTGCTCCCATGAAAATCAGCACTGCGTCTTCATGTTTGAGTAAAGCAGTCGTATCTTGTTCATCTATAATCTCGCATCCTTCAATCTTGCTTCCAAGATCGTTGATCGAAAGTTTCCCATGATTTTCACGTGCGGAACCGAAGATTTCACATAAGTACACTTTGTCTGCAAGACTCAGGGTCTCTGCAAACTCAGAAAGGAAGGTTTGCGTACGTGTAAATGTGTGAGGCTGGAAGACAGCGATAATTTCTTTTTCAGAATATTTCTGTCTTGCCGAATCTACGGTTGCTTTGATTTCAGTCGGATGATGAGCGTAGTCATCGATCAGGATTTGGTTGCCCACTTCTTTTTCAGAAAAACGGCGTTTAACCCCTTTGAATGAGCTCAATCTTTCCTGGACGATAGCTGTATCAAGCTCTTCGTAATGACAGATGGCAATGACCGATAAAGCATTCATGATGTTATGGTCACCGAATGTCGGGATTTTGAATGCCGCATAAAATTCATTACGGACAAACACATCGAATGAAGTGCCGGTTCTGTCCCTTGTTACGTTTCTCGCCTGGAAGTCATTCTCCTCAGCGAAGCCATAAAATACGACTGGCACTTGAGCCTGGATTTTCTGTAATTGTTCGTCATCTCCACATGCGATGATTCCCTTTTTCACTTGCATCGCCATCTCCTGGAAGGCAGAGAAAACGTCGTCCACATTGGCAAAATAATCGGGATGATCGAAGTCAATATTTGTCATGATGGCATAGTCAGGAAAATAAGACAGGAAGTGACGGCGATATTCGCACGCTTCAAAGACAAAGTATTGAGCATCCACTTCCCCTTTCCCTGTTCCATCCCCGATCAGGAAGGATGTTGGCTTTGCGCCACTGATGACATGTGCCAACAATCCGGTTGTAGACGTTTTTCCGTGTGCACCGGTTACCGCTACACTTGTAAATTTCTGCATGAAGTCTCCAAGAAATTTATGATATCTAGTGAGGGGTAGACCTTGCTCTACAGCTGCCTGAATTTCTTCATGTGTATCCGGAAATGCATTTCCTGCGATCACATGCATATCCCCTCCGATGTTTTCTTTTTGGAAAGGGAGAATTTTTATATTTGATTCATCCAGAGCTTTCTGAGTAAAGAAATATTTATCTACGTCAGATCCTTGGACCTCGTAGCCCATATCGTGGAGTATTTGGGCTAATGCACTCATGCCCGACCCCTTAATTCCTACGAAATGATATATAGTCATAATAGAACCTCCAACAATCGTCTAACTAAAAGCATTATATGAAATGAATATTATTTTGCTATCTGTCTTTAGCTTTTGATATTGAGTATTAAAAAAAGCGAACTTTCTTCAACTTGAAACATTATATCATTTTTTAAAATCCCTGACCATGCACAAGCTACGAAAGACTGGAGATAATGAAGTTTGGCGCTTCTTCTTTTAAATACGTTCTCCATAATACCCCAGTTTTTTGATTCATTTGACCATAATGATTTTTCACATCTATTAAAATCTCCTTTGATTCAACGGGAAAAACAGGACCTAAGATCCACTGATGGGTTACTAATGGGACTTTTCTCATGAAATAGACCCCACCCTCAACGATTCCCTTTTCTTTACAACCAAGGTTTGTTTTAACAGAAACTTCATCATCCTGAATCACATTTTGACAAGTAAGGATCATGTGTTCATTCTGGGTATCGCTTTTTCTAATGATGACGGGTTCCCAAGCTGCAGTCAGCACGATGGCACCAAGCAGTTTGACCGATTCATGCAGTGAATGCGACTGAAGAAATTGAAAGAACAGAGTTTGGCCTTTAATGTTCTTATAATCAAACAAAAACCATTCCTGAAACAGCTTATCGACTTCTCCATCCACTTGCGTCTCATCCTGTAATAGGAAACGTTTAGAGAAAATCATCTTGGCCCGTACCTTTTCTCTGATATTCGTTTCCTTTAAAGCGTACACGGAAGCTTTTCTATAGAGGTCTTTTATATGTTCCTCGGCCATTCCCTGCTTTTATTGTCTATATTGCTCTAGATCTAAAAGGCTTTCTGGTTCTTGCATCCTCTCACCTATTCGAATTCTACTTTTTCCAGGCGGGGGTTGGGACGGAGCTTTCTTCCTGCCTTGGCTTCAGGGGAACCGTCAATTACGACGTTATCTCCTGTAAACCCGACATGGATCTTAAGAAGACTGCTTCCCACTCCATACATATCGACTGGAACCTGATTTTCCTCAAACTGGCGAATACGATCTTCGTTAAATCCACCTGACACCACGATTTTGACGTGGCGGAACCCCTCTTCATCCAAGGCATGTCTTAATGCATTAATGAGTTGCATGTTAACTCCCCGGGGATCAAATGTTCCAAGCACATGTTGATTACGCAGGAAGTATTTATCGATCATCATTCGTGATGTATCTACCCTTACCCCTTTTAATTCAGGGCCAAACTCCCGTGCTACCTTTAATGAGTCTGTAATGGCATCATTATTGTAGTCTACCAGGGCAATGAGCTCGTCTTCAGGAAATGTTTCCTGATAAGCTTTCGTGGCTTCCACGATATCGCCATTGAATAATTGGATCAGGGCGTGGGGCATGGTTCCCATCCCTTTCTTTCCCCACCATTCGTTCATGGCATGGGTAGCCTGAGCTGTAGATCCCCCGATAAAGGCTGCATATCCATCCCCGGCCTGCTGGGTAAAGTGATCATCCCGATCACCCATGAAGATGACAGGTTTTTGTTTGCCTGAAATAGAGGCAGCTTTCATCACATTATAGACACTCGTCGCCACTGACGTTCTTCTTGCCAGGATGCCATCTATGATTCCTTCTAAATAGCCAAAATCCTGATAACGACCCTTGATGGTCAGAACCGTTTCAAAGGGTGAGATTTGATCTCCATCCTTTAAGGAATGGATTTCAAGATTTTCCGGATTATCAGCGAAACTATGCAGAAGTGCAATCACTTCATCCGTTCCGCAGATAACGGCATGGTTCTTTTGGAAGAATTGCATGGTGACAAAGGCATCCGGTTTATACTTTTTGGCAATTTCCTTCGTTTTCAAAAAATAAACCGCTGAAAACCAGCCGTCCTTGATTCTTTCGTCAAACTTAAATGTATGATTGGTCAATCTGTTGAGTTTTCCTTGAAGTTTCAATTCTATTTCTTTCATCACTAAAGCTCCTTATGGCTCTTCCTACACAAAAATAGGTATTCTGTTTACTGAATCCTAAAAGGACACATATAAACAGAATACCATGTATTAAGTGATTCTACTAGTCTATGCCAGAGTCTCCAATTCACTTTCCGAAATCAGGACATCCCTTGGTTTACTGCCTCTGGACTCTGAAATAATTCCATTACTCTCCATCATTTCCATCAATCTTGCCGCGCGGTTATAACCGATTCTGAATCTGCGCTGCAAGGCCGATGCAGAGGCCCCTCCCTGGTCGACGACAAACTCACAGGCTTCTAAAAATAATTCATCTTCTTCCTCGGTAACCTGTGCTTTCTTGATCAATTCATCCTGTTGGAAGAGATAATCCGGCTCTCTTTGCTCTCTTACATGGTTGATGATGTCATCGATTTCGTCATCTGACACGAATGTTCCCTGCAAGCGGACCGGTTTTGATGAACCATTTTCCAAAAAGAGCATATCTCCCTTACCAAGAAGCCTTTCAGCACCGCTTCCATCAATGATCGTTCTTGAATCGACGCTGGATGATACGGAAAATGCCACTCGTGTCGGTACATTGGCTTTTATCAAGCCTGTAATGACATCGACTGAAGGCCGCTGAGTCGCAATGATTAAATGAATCCCACATGCACGGGCCTTCTGTGCGATCCGGCAAATCGCTTCTTCAACATCTGCAGGCGACATCATCATCAGGTCAGCTAACTCATCAATGACTATGACTAAATACGGCAGCATATCGCTGTATTGTTTATTCCGTTTGGCCAGTTCATTGAAACGTTTAATATCCCTTACACCTGTATGAGCGAATAATTCGTATCTTCTTTCCATTTCCTCAACAGCCCATTTAAGAGCTGCAGTAGCTGCTTTCACATCTGTTATGACCGGACTGACGAGATGTGGAATCCGGTTATAGGGAGCAAGCTCTACCATCTTCGGATCAATGAGAAGCATCTTCAATTCATCCGGTGATGCTTTGTACAAGAGACTCACCAGTATCGAGTTGATACAAACACTTTTTCCCGATCCGGTAGCACCGGCGATGAGGCCATGTGGCATTTTGCTTAAATCAGTCACGATCGGCTGTCCGGAAATATCGAGACCAAGAGCGGCGGTCAGAGGGGAAGTTGGCTCTTGAAACTCAGGACTTGCGATCACTTCACTGATGCAGACAGGACGGCTCTCCCTGTTAGGCACTTCAATACCAATCGTATGCTTACCAGGAATAGGGGCTTCCATTCGAATATCCCTTGCAGCAAGGCTCAGCTTAATATCATCTGATAGATTGGTAATCTTATTCACCTTCACTCCAGGTTCCGGCTGAACCTCGAACCTCGTAACGGATGGACCTTGTGTGACATTCACTACTTTGGCCCTTACGTTAAAGTTATGAAGGGTTTCGTCCAATAATATTCTTTGTGAATCGAGCCACTCTTCGCTCATTTCCTTTGATACAGGAGGCATTAGATAATCCATTTCAGGAAAGACATAGTCTCTTGTCCTTTTGGAAGATGAGCTTAATTCGCTGTAACTCTTTACCGCCTCTTCTCCTTGAACAGAACTTTGTTGAGATGCTTTCTGTTCAGGATGATGAATGGATGTCGCTTCTTCCACTTTTTCTTGCTTCACTTCCCGTACAGGTTGTTCCCTCTTCCCGGGTTCTGCTTCAGTCTGAGTTAATGTTTCGCCCTCACCTTCCTTGCGGGTGGGAGTCGAATCATTAAGAGCTGATCGTTTTCGCGTATCTAACTGTCGCTTATCCTGTTTCAGCATCAATACGTTAAAAGGAAGATGAGACCTCTTACGTCTCTGAGGTTCTTCCTCCCTCGGCGCATGTTGGGAACGGGCAGGTTCTGACTTTTCTTCTACTCGTTTCTCCTCACTCGTAGATTCACTTTGTACAACGGGTTCTTGAACCGGCTTCTCTTGGACCGGTGTCTCTTCAACCGGTGTCTCTTGAACAGGATGAACGGGCGCCTGGACTTGTTCTTCATTTTCCCGCGCAGAATGAACGGGTTGTGGTGGCTCTTCTTGCACAGAGTGATTAATAAGCTCTTTCTCTTTATGTGATGAATACTCTGGTGCTGGTTGCTCCGTTTCAGATATAAGTGAAACACGTTCATTTGGCTTCTGGGAAACTTCTTCAGTGAGCTTCACTTTTTGATCTGGATCTTCAACTGGAGTGGTTTCATTGATGTCTTCAGCCTCAACCATTAGCGTATCTTCAATCAGAGATCCTTCACGTTTTTCTTCCGGGAAATTCATCATCATCCCAACAGGTTCATCGTCAATAGGCTTTTCCGATTCAGCTGGTTCAACTTTAATGGAATTTTCCGATTCAGTTGTTTCACCTTCGACAATGGATGCTGATTCATTTTCCACAGGAATTGAATTCTCTACTACAGATAGAGCCTCATGATCAGTCACAGCTTCTTTGCTCTCTTCTTCCTTATGTAAAAATTTCTTAAGCTCGAACTCTACCTGGTCTTCTTTTTTTGCCGGTCGTCCTCTAAAACCATAAATAGGTGAAGGAATTTCCGTAGGGGTGAACGGCCTGCTGTTTCCCTTTTCCACTTTAGGAGATTTCTTCGGTTGGACTGCAGCCGCTGGTTTTTCTTCTTTCCACTTTCTATTTTTAGAAGAGTTGTCCTGACTCTTATTCTTTTGTTCCTTAGCTGGCTCTTCCTTTTCCTGACTTCTTCGATTTCTATTCGTTCGTGGACGATCTATGTTTTCTCCATCCGATATGAGGGGAAAGCGAAAAGTCCCTTTAGGATATTGATACGTCATCCTTGCTTCTACATCACGTGAATGATTGGGCCCTACTATATTTTTACGTTCAGTCTTTTTACGTTCAACATGCTGAACTTCATCATTAGTTTCATCATAGTACTCTTCAAATTGATCATCATTATCTGATAATTTACCAAATATTTTTTTAATCCAGCTCACAAACATCACTCTTTCTTTCATACTTATTATTATTTTATCAGTTAAAGAGAAAAATTCGAGTCATTTCGATAGAATAAGAGAATTGTTAAAGGATTGTGTCGAAATAAAAATAGGTGTAAAGAGAATGTAATACGTTTTGGAAGGTAACTTTCGGTACTTTGTTGCCTAAGCGAGTAGTGGTTGATTTCCGCTTCAGGTGCTCGCTTTCCGCGGGGCGTGAGTTGAGCCTCCTCGGGCTTTGCCCTGCGGGGTCTCAACTTTCACGCTATTCCCGCAGGAGTCGAGCACCTTCCGCTCCAATCAACTTATGAAAGATCCCGTCAAGTCCCAGTACTCAGTAAGAAAATCTTAATGAAAAACTACTATGAACAAGTTTCTATTAGTTTTCAATCATACGACTTCTAACATAAATAAAAACAAAAATACCTGAGTCCATACTCCGGACCCAGGTATATATTTTTAAGCTGTGAATGGTTTACCCACTTGATAAGTGTCTTCAAGAACGAGGATTCCTTTTTCTTGAGGAGCATCTGGAAGTGCCAGTTCTTTGGCAGAACAAATCATGCCTGATGATGCCACTCCGCGAAGCTCTGCATCCTTGATGACCATTCCGCTTGGCATGACAGCGCCAACTTTCGCAACAACGACTTTTTGTCCTTTGTCAACGTTAGGAGCACCACACACGATTTGCAGGGTTTCATCCCCAACATCCACGGTACAAATGTTCAATTTATCTGCATTTGGATGCTTTTCTTTTTCAGACACAAATCCTACCACGAATTTTGGTGAAAAGTCTGCTTCCAATACTTCATCAAAACCGTTCTTTTTGATGGCTTCATTGATCAATTGGAGCTTCTCTTCATTCATTTCGACAGGTCCCACTTCACTTAAATCCATATACTTTGATGCATGGAATAGGTTATATCCAAGTGTTTTCCCTGTTTTCTCATCAAACAAACGTGCAGCATCTTCTTTTCTTTCGTGTAGAACTTCTCCTTCAAACCCTGGTTCCATTGTTACGATCAGGGTATCACCAATACCTTCTAAGTTATAAAATACGTTCATTATTTCTTCTCCCTTTCCTTTTTGCGGTTTTTTGCCAGAATGAAGATCGGCTCGAGTTCCCCTTCTTCGTACACAAAGGATAGTGCCGTAATCGGAACATTTCCTGTCGTAAAGAAGCTCATCGTCATTTGGGCAAGAACATCATAGCCCGTTTCATTGCGAATATCGCCGATGACCAAAACATCCTGATGAGGTACGGATACAGTCATTTCACCTTGAACATCCTTGCTTACCTGCTTTAAGAAAGCATCATTCAAAATACGACTTGCATCATAACCATCATTATTATTTAGAAAATAGAAGATGTTTCCTGCAACTTCATCTTTCTTCATTTCAGTTGGTAAGCTTCTCACATTGAATAAGGCGGTCTCCTTCATTTGCTCGTGAGACCATCCTTCAGCCTTTAGCATATTTTCATCTAATAGGCGGTAGGTTTTCCCCAGGTCAACAGCATAATAGATACGTGTTTCAGCTGTATGATCATCTGTAACGAGGGCAACCCCTTCATTGGATTCTGTGGCAAAAGAAGTGGAACGTATCACTGGAAACACTTTTTTCTCTTTATTCCCAAGGTCTGCTCCGGTACCCATTACGTTTAAAGCTTCTTCCACGTAATACACCACTTCATCGATAATGGATTTATTGTTTTCTTTCCACTTGGATACAATCGGTGGCAGGGCGACGTTGATGCCTTTTTTTGTATCAGTGTTCTCAATTCTAAGTGAATCCTTATCTCGATCATATGTAAACGTACGATTCGGTTTCTCTAATCGTTCCTGGAGTATACCTTTTAGCTTTTTTATGTCCAAATCTGATCCTCCTTTGGTTGTACTATTATAATAGAAAGTATCGATCCATTGCTGATGCATTCACTTATAACATTTTACATCAAAATGCTTAGAATACAAAAGGAACCTGTTTCATTTCAGGCAAAAAGAAAAGGGATCCCAAAATAAGGTGATCCCTTTTCATCCTATTATGAAGATAATGTGTTCATGAAGTTCTCGATTTGTTCTTTTGTTTTACGGTCCTTGTTAACAAATCGTCCAAGTTCACGGCCGTCTCCGTATGCCAGAAAGCTTGGGATTCCGAAGATATCCAATTCAATGCACAGATCAATGAATTGATCTCGATCTACGTATAGGAATGTGTACTCTGAGTATTGGCTCTCGATTTCCGGGAGGATCGGCTCAATGATCCTGCAATCCGGACACCAGTCCGCTGAAAACATAAATACATGCTTGCCGCTTTCTTTCAACTGGTGAAACTCTTCCACTGATTCAAGTTTACGCATTTTATTTGCCCCCTGTTTCAATCGTCATTTGATTAGGTTTGATCCAACCTAGTTTACGCATATATTCAGATATTAACAGGCTTATGAATGCAGGTCCAACAAAATGCAACAGAAGGATTCTCAATGTTACATCCCAGGTGAATCCCATCGTTTTAAAGGTCATGATTTGACCGACGAATCCACTTGTTCCCATTCCGGCTCCGGCAGCATTGTTTTCCATCAACCATATCGTGGTTCCGATGGGTGCCAATATCATGCCCGCAACGGTGGGAGGAATGAGTATGCGGGGATTTCGGACGATATTAGGCACTTGAAGCATGGAAGTACCTATTCCTTGAGCCAATAATCCACCTACTTTATTCTCCCGGTAACTGATGACAGCAAATCCTACCATTTGAGCAGCACATCCAATCGTTGCGGCTCCCGCAGCGACTCCATTCAATTCAAGCATAAGGGCAATGGCCGCACTCGAAATCGGTGCTGTCAAAGCAAGACCCATGAGGGCAGCAACCAGAATCCCCATAGTAATAGGACGTTGCTCAGTCGCCCAGCTGATCCAGCTGCCAAACATGCTCATAAAGTCGGCAATTCCCGGTCCGATAAAGTAAGCTATCGTAAACCCTGAAAAGATGGTGACGAATGGAGTGACAATGATATCGACTTTCGTTGTTTTACTGACTAACTTACCGATTTCCGTTGATATAACAGCTGCTACATAAGCTCCCGCCGGTCCACCTAAGCTTGCGCCTGCTGCTCCCGTAACAACCGCAGCAAACAAGACAAGCGGTGGTGCCCCAAGACCAAAGGCAATCGCTGCCCCGATCGCAGGACCCATCAAGCTGATCGCCAGACCGCCCATCTCAATGAAAAATTCACTTAACTCAGGGGAAAAAGGAAGCTGTTCCCCGATCGTCTTAATGATCAATCCGATGATCAGCGAACTGAACAATCCTAAAGCCATATAACTTAACGCATCTATGAAATACACCTTTGCAGATAATGTAATGCCTTTTCTCTTTAAGAATTCTCTCACGTGGTTTCTCTCCTCTGTGTTAACCTTCTTCCTTTTACTAGTGTAAAGACACTTGTGTATTTTGTCTATATATTTTCCTTTACCCAACAATCATTTTCCTTCTATTCTCCTTTTAATCAAGCGTACCTATTCACGTATAATAAAATTGGCTCTTTTAGCAAAAATTTTTGTTTTTAACATTAAATCTACTTGGGGCTCTGTCAATTAGTGTGTGCTGATGGTGCGGGGAACTGCTCCGCTTTCCGCGGACGTTCGGCCAAGCCTCCTCAGCTTCGCTTCCGGGGTCTTGGCACGCCCGTACTTCCGCAGGAGTCTACGCAGTTCCCCACACCATCTAAAAAAATTTTCGTGACAGAGCTTAAAGGTAGCAAAAAAAACAAACTAAAGAAACAACATATCTTCTACACAAATAATTGGCTTTATAAGAGATGGTTTTTCAAAAATTTTATTATAAATTTTCAGTTTGTAATCCAAGGCAGTCGTAAATTCTGCCCAAGTTCAATTGAAATAGACCTGAATATGTCTAAGAATGAGTAACATGCGTTTGATAGATTTCGTTTTCAGCTTTCCATCAAAGTATATTTACAAAAGGAGCTATTTTGTGTTTGTGTATCCTTCATTAGGCAGTCAGAATATAGAAGCACAGAGTGGATTGGAGCGGAAGGCACTTGACTCCTGCGGGAAATAGAGGAAAGGTCGAGACCCCACAGACGGGACGTCGAGGAGGCTCGACTTCCTCCCCGGGGAATCTTGTGCCTGGAGCGGAAAGGAACGGTTCCTGTTTTCACACTACCACTCATCTAAAACACAAATTCATTTTTCAGGAAGTTATGCAAAGCCCAAATGTTTACGAAGATAGCCTAAAAAAAACCGATTCTCCACCTAAGTGGAAAATCGGTTTCTATCGTTATGATTTATGTTTAACTGAAGCTGCCATTTTCATCATCATCTCTGCATGATCTGCTAAATCATCTAATTCCGCCTGTGTCGTTACTTTCGTTCCACCCACTCCAACAATAAGTTCGTATTCTTCCGTATCGGGCAGTTTCTTAATGACATAGTATCCTAAGCGATTGTCCTCTTTAAAAGTCCCATGTTTCAAGAGATTTTCATTGTCACTAACGGCCATTTGATATAGAAGTTCACTATCCTTATTTTCTTGAGGGTTTGTGAAAAGTATAAAAGTATCAGAGCTTTTTGAAATAATGATATTATTGGGCGATTCTTTTTCTATTTTTGCTCCAAATGGAAGATAAAAGTTAATGTTTCCAGCCTCTTCTTTAGCTGCTTCATTTGAACTTAATGTGTTCTCCACCACTTTGGCTGTCTCTTCTTTTTCTTGATCGATCGTCGTGTTGCATCCGGCTAAAATAAGCACAAGAACAAAGAAAATGACTGTGTGTTTGATTTTCATCCTATACTTATCCTCCCTTTCATGCTTAGGACCTACGCTTATGATACCCTCACAAAGTCCTATCTGACAACCCTTTCAATCAGAAATCCTGCCTTTTTAATGGGAAAACAGGTTATTTTTAACTCACATAGGGTATTTATGATAAAATGACTAAAAACAGGAGAGTGAAAATCATGGAATTCACAGTGTATCTGGCAGGGGAAATACATAGTTCCTGGAGAAACGAGCTTAAAGAGAAAGCAGAAGAGCTTCGTCTCCCTCTATTTTTCGTCGGTCCAATGGAAAATCACGAACGTTCCGATGCAATCGGGGAAGAAATTCTTGGAAAACAACCAAATAAAATACTTCGCGATGAGGCAGCATCGAGTATTAACAATCTTCGAACAGAGTTACTGATGAAAAAGGCCGATGTGGTGATTGCCTTGTTTGGAGAAAAATACAAACAGTGGAATACTGCTATGGATGCGAGCACCGCCATCACACTTGGAAAGCCTCTTATCCTTATTCGTCCTGAAGATCTGCATCATCCGTTAAAAGAACTTTCAAACAAGTCAAATGTCACCGTGACAAACATAGATCAGGCGATTAAGACGTTATCCTATGTTTTTGAAACAGAATAAAATCATGAAAATAAGCATGCCGTCCAATGTTGACGGCATGCTTATTTTTTATGATCATTACAATATCCCCGGAACTTTTTTACTATTTTAAAATAACTTAATATTGGCAATCTAAAGACATTTTGTGTTATTATTAACAATTTATAAACTTTTTTTGACTTTATGAAAATATTAAAATATTATAGTAAAAGAATAAGGGAGGTAGTAACATGTCATCAATGAATAAACAGAAAATTGTGGATAGTGTCCCTCAAAAAGGTTTCTTTGGACATCCGAAGGGATTATTCACTTTATTCTTCACAGAATTTTGGGAGCGCTTTTCCTACTACGGAATGCGTGCCATCCTCGTATTCTACATGTACTATGAGGTTTCAAAAGGCGGACTGGGCCTGGAGCAAAACACAGCTTTAGCAATCATGTCTATTTATGGTTCACTTGTATATATGTCCGGAGTAATCGGAGGCTGGTTGGCAGATAGAATATTCGGAACTTCGAAAGCCGTCTTCTACGGTGGAATATTCATCATGTTTGGTCATATTGCTTTATCATTTCCAGGAAGTTTAGGCATGTTCTTTGTTTCGATGGTATTGATTGTTGTCGGAACAGGATTATTAAAACCGAATGTTTCAACAGTTGTCGGTGAAATGTACAGCGAAAGTGATACTCGCCGAGATGCAGCTTTCAGTATTTTCTACATGGGTATCAACTTAGGTGCATTCATTGCTCCACTAATTGTCGGTAAGCTTATGGAAACAAAAGGATTCCATTGGGGATTTGCGGTTGCAGCCATCGGAATGTTCTTAGGTCTTGTTGTCTTCATGCTAACAAAGAAAAAGAATCTTGGTCTTGCCGGTACCTATGTTCCAAACCCGCTTGCGCCGGCTGAAAAGAAAAAGTATGGTTTAATCACAGGATTAGTTGTTGTTGGTCTTGCCATCATTTTAGGTATTACGATTCCTGCCGGTCTATTTACATTAAACGTATTCATTAATTTAGTAGGTATCTTCGGTATCGTCGTTCCAACCATTTACTTTATCGTGATGTACTATAGTCCAAAAACCACAGAAACTGAACGCTCAAGAGTCATCGCTTACATTCCATTATTTATTGCAGCGGTTATGTTCTGGGCAATTCAAGAACAGGGTTCAACCATCCTTGCAGTCTACGCAGATAAGCGAACTGACCTGGAATTCATGGGAATCAGCATCTCACCAGCCTGGTTCCAATCGTTAAACCCATTATTTATCATCCTATTAGCTCCAGTATTTGCCTGGATGTGGGTGAAACTTGGTGATCGTCAACCATCGGTTCCGAAGAAGTTTTCATTCGGTCTATTATTTGCCGGTTTATCCTTCTTAGTGATTCTATTACCTGCATACTTCGGAGGAGAAGATTCACTTGTAAGTCCATTATGGCTTGTGCTTAGCTATTTGATCGTTGTACTTGGTGAGCTATGCTTATCACCAGTCGGTCTTTCAGCGACAACCAAATTAGCTCCGGAAGCTTTCTCTGCTCAAACGATGAGTCTTTGGTTCTTAGCTTCTGCTGCTGCACAGGCGCTGAATGCACAACTTGTCCGTTTCTACACACCAGAAACAGAAACGCTGTACTTTGGGGCAATCGGAGGAATGGCAATCGTATTGAGTATTGCATTATTCCTGCTTTCACCTAAGATTCAGGAGTTTATGAAAGGTGTAAAATAATTGACTTAACCCTCTGAAATTTTTCTAAGGGGTTCCGTTTTGGGAGAGAAAATTACAAATATCATTATAAATAGCAGGCTAATTCGCATATGAATTAGACCTGCTCTATTTATTGTTATAACAATGTTTTCACTCGATTTTGGGT